>ERZ791920.19-NODE-19-length-272528-cov-36.407732_pt1 | contig 272528 bp, 229 predicted proteins | sample MGYA00510136_ERZ791920 | MGnify/ENA primary metagenome ERZ791920 (study PRJEB30046, sample SAMN00792066) | human gut metagenome | study: EMG produced TPA metagenomics assembly of the A metagenome-wide association study of gut microbiota in type 2...
CAAGCTCTGTAGCTGTAAGCATCATATGATCGGTAATGATTGACGCATCTATATCCGTTGTTTTCATCCCATCAAATGGACGCGTCCATGCTTTATCCGTATCTGCACACACAATGATTGCAACTGGAGCACTGTAAATATTGGCTGCCTTTGCCAGTTTTTCTTTTGCTTCATCGCTTTTTACAACCAATAGTTTAACAGGCTGCATATTTGCTGCGGTTGGTGCTACATGAGCTGCTTCTAAAATTGTCTCCAATGTTTCCTGTGAAATTTCTTTATCCAGATAGTTTCTTACTGAAAAACGCTGTTTTGCAATATCTAAAATACTCATTTCTATCAAATCTCCTTAAAATTATGATTGTTTTGTCTAGACAATTTGATTATAATGGATTCGATATTAAAAAGGCAAGAACGTACTTTTTTGTAATATACTAACCCAAAAGAAAGTGTGAAATATAAAATGCAAAACGAATATAATTGTCCTGTTGACGCAACAATCTCTAAAATTGGAGGCAAATATAAAGCCGTAATCTTGTATCACCTTGGCAACAACACGCTAAGGTATAACCAAATCCACAAAAAAATTCCAGCTATCACTGATAAAATGCTGGCTCAGCAGTTACGCGAACTTGAAAACGATAACTTAATCATTAAAAAAATATATCCTGTAATTCCTCCAAAAACAGAGTACAGCTTAAGCGAGTTAGGCAAGACACTGATTCCTTTATTGGACTCTATGTGCGAATGGGGGCAACAATTTATACCAGACTAAGATTTATCAAAATAACATAAAATTCAAAGAAGCGGCAACTCCTCAACAACCTGTTGACGATTTTGCCGCATCTTCATTTTAAACTATTTTACCATGATGTTTACGCCATTGCAGGCTCTTTCTTCTTAATAATCGCCTCAACTTCATCAACACCTGTTTCAGCTACATCTGCGATCTGATCCAATGTATAACCCTCTTTATACATATTCAGAATAAACTTTTCGCTTGTTTTTTCAGTAGCTCTTTCAGTAGCTCTTTCTTCAATTCCTGTACTCAGATTACACATAATTCTCACATCCTCTCTAAATTCTTGACTGATTGGAATATTATATTCATGTTCTATAATATCCAATTTTTCCTGTTCTTTCAGTTCACTTGAAAGTAATGCTCCAATCAACCGGTGCATTTCATATTTTTCATCATGCTCCGGAATCTCATTTGTGATTCCTATTCTGACTAATCCTTCATTAATTTCAGCATTTTCCGTATTAAAACCTACGATACGCTGTCCTGTAGCATCTGTTTTTTCCATATTTGCTAATCCCGGCTCAACCGGAACAACGCTAATACTCGGTTCGCCTTCGATATATTTTACAACATCTTCCGGCTTCATTCCTTTAAATTCATCGACTGTTTTCACCAGAATATGTGCTAAAATACGCTTTTTGACATTCTATATTCTTAGTAATCCAACACAACTTTCCGGCACGCTTCACAGATTGCCGCTTTAATATGCGTTCTGTGACTCGGCTTTAACTCTGTAATCTTCACAAATCCATCCGCATTTTTTGCATTCTCAAACACTCCCGGAACTTCATTTGCGAAACTGAACGCACCATCTTTGCTGCAAAATAGATAACCATCTCTCATTTCTTTTCCACAATTTGGACACTTCATAATGCTCTCCTTTTCCGACTGCACATAGCACAACTCCATTATTCAACGCCGGCAGCCTGTTGACTCAACCGCAATGTTTCTCTCATTTTTTCTTCAAATTCTTCTGCTTTTACTAACGCAATCCCTTCCGCCTCATCACCGAGTACAATCAACCGATCCCCACTATTCAGGTTAAAAATATCTCTGGCAGCCTTCGGAATCACGATCTGCCCTTTGCTTCCGATTGTCACCGTCCCCCACAGATGCTTTCCTGGTGGTGCCGGAGCCAGTCTGGTATTTCCTACTGTATTTTCCTGATGAAGCAATGCATCAATGGTAATATCATAAAATTTTGCCAGTCGATCACATTTTTCAATATCCGGAACCGTCTCTCCCTGTTCCCATTTTGCGTAGGACTGTCTGGAAATACCGATCACTTCCGCAATCTGTTCCTGCGACATTCCTTTCATATTTCGCAACAGTATCAGATTTTCAGCAAGCATGTCTTTCATCTCCTCTGTGTGATTCTATTATATTTCTCATTTCGCACAATTTCTACCATACAAACTTGTCATATTATTCTTTTTTATGTTAAGTTTGGTTGCATTATTAAACGAAACGCGCAATCCACTAAGTTTCCAATTTGTCACTTCCGTCTGCAAATCAACCAATTTTCGATACAACCCGTTTTTCTTCATAAGGGTATCGTGCTTACCTGCTTCTGCCACAACACCTTTATCCAGCGTAAGCGCATAGTTTTAGGGCGTACCCTATAAATGAAATCTGACACCCCGCGCTAGGATGCCAGACATGCGAGTATTTCACTACATTTTATTTACAAGTTTCCTGAGCCAATTTACTCCACGGGGCAAATTGTTCCAATTCCCCGTCTGACATTTCAGCACCAGGACGATGCTCCAGAAGGAAGCTCAGATATTTAAGTGGATCAAGTTCATTGGCTTTTGCCGTTTCTATCATAGAATAGATTTTCATACTGGCATCTGCCCCGGCTGGTGTATCACAGAAAAGCCAGTTCTTACGGCCAACTACCAATGGTCGAATGCTGTTCTCACTGAGATTATTACTCAGGCTGCATGCACCATCTTTCAGATAGTTCATCATAAACGGACGGCAACCATTGGAATAGTTGATTGCCTTGATCAGCCTGTCTCCGGATTCCGGATGCAGCTGGTCAAGCCATGACAAAAAAGCCTCTATGACAGGTTTTTGATCCTTCAGGCGGCGATTATAAATCTGTTTGGGCGATAATCCTTTTTCTCGATAAGATCGTTCATACTCAAACAGCTTATTACAGTATAGGAATCCCTGGAATGCCGGATGTGTATAATCCTTTTCGTGGCCTTTGGGTATTGCCCGCAGCCAATAGCGTCGTATGTGAGCCCAGCAACAACAACGCTGTGCCTCCGGCACTTTGTTGTATCCTTTATAACCATCAACCATTAGATAGTATCCGGGATCAGTGCAGGAGTTCCTTCGTCCTTGATGAACCGGGGATCTTCCGTTTCCTTGCATTGTGGACACTCATAGGTAGTCGCATAATAATCAATACGCTCCAGCTTTGGCTCTGTATAACGCAGTTCTGTCCGGATGGGTTCGTGTCCGATAGGAATCATCATTGTTCCACAAACATCACACGTTTTCTGTTCTTCCGTAAGAGTATCTACATAAACATTCTCTGTCGGAAGATCAGCAAAGACCTCATCATAAGCAGCTTTCGATTTACGGGCCTTCTTGTGTGCTTTTACCTCAATGTATTCCACCTCAAGGGGCACCGGTTCCGGTTCATCCTCCGTCTGCAGGTGGAACAGATCCAACTGTCCCGGGAGCTGTTCATGCCGGATCTCACTGGTGGAGCCAAAAAGTCTGGTCTTCAGGTAGTCCAACTGTGCCTGGAGGTTAGCGATCAGTTGGTCCTTTTCGCTGTCTTTGGCATCACGTTCCTGCAGCATTTTCTGCAGGGAACGGATAAGCTCGTTCTGAGTGCTGATTGTATTATTCAGTTGTGAAATCGTATCCTTAAGCTCTAAGAGCTGGATATCCCTTACTCCTGAAGGCATTGTTTTTTCGCTCCTTTTCTATGGTTCAATTATACCATAAAACAAGCGAAAAATCCTGAAAAATCAAGCATTTCCGGTACTTTTTATCGCCTTTGGCTGCTCGATTTCAAGACCTGACATAAGCCAGTCAAACTGCCTCCATGTAATGGGTTTTACCTCATTACGGTTGCGCGGCCAACGGTATTTTCCTACGTTGGCATCAAGTCGCTTATATAAAAGTACAAATCCTTCACGTTCATGAAGAAGCACTTTTATTCGATCACTACGTCTGCCACAGAAGAGATAGATTGCATTTGGCCTGGAAGGGTTCATATTCAGCTGGTCTTTTACGACAGCGCATAATCCATCAATGGACTTGCGCATATCTGTATAACCACAGATCACATAAATCCCGTCTGCGACAGTGATGTCTCCTAACATGTCCCTGTCACAGCTTTAAGGATCTGTGACAGCAGCTTCGGGTCAACATCATTTGAAATTTTTATTGAAACAGTCCCAAGCATGACCTCGATGGCGGGGCAGGGTTCTTCCAGCGGAAGCATTGTGCTTTCGACAGTTGGAATGCCCGGGTTTTGATGATCAGGTACCACCTCAAGTTTTACAACATCCGGTTTAAGGGCTGGCTTATAATCGCCGCGTCCTGTGGCAGAGGGGATATCATAACAAGCTTTTTTTCTCAGTCTTTTAACCCAGTTGTAAAAGGTGCCGGGATTGATGTTATGTTCTGTACACCATTGGTAGTCACTAAGACCGCTGCTGCGGCATTCCATGATAAGTTGATATTGTTCGTCTGCTGTGCGTCTTTGCGTTTTCATACAGGAAACCTCCATAGTTATAGTAAAACGCTCGCATTTATAGTATCTAGCGCCGATACTGTAGTAAAATGCTGGCATCTATCATCTATAATTATGGCAAATTTTATGATGATTTTAAATCCACCCTGAAACTAGGCGCTTACGCAGTTGCAGAGGTTTATGCAGGAATGCATGTAAGAAATGCAACGGCAGACAACTGTATTCCTGTGGCCTTTTCCACATCAGATGCGTCAGAAGAAACACGGCTGTATGCAAAACAGCTGGGTGTGGAACTCATCCTGCCACATGAAATGAGTATGATCATTCAGGCAAAAAAGACAGGCAAAGTATAGTGGCATTGTGGAGCAGATAAGGACATACCTTGGCCTGTTGCATAGTTTGGAAAGATTCATTTTAGGATAGATTGGATAAATATCCATTTCGTTCATGTAACGTCGTGCTTTCCGATGTCCTACATGATATCCTCTAGACTTTAGCTGTGCGGACATTTGTCTTGTACCCCAGGCTGGGTTATCTGTATGGAGATGATCAATGATCTCTTTACAAGCCAGTTCTTCATCGGATACAGGCGTCCTTTGTAATAAATACTTGTACGATTGATATCAAGCAGTTTTGCACCAACAGAAGCGGGTATTTCTTTAGTCGTCAAAAGGTTTTGGACTAAACTTACTCTCGTAGTCAGATCCACAAATTTCTTCAGATTTTTTTGAGCCAGTCAACCTGCATGGTTAACTGACCAACCTTTTTTGCATACTCCGCTTTTTCCTTGCGTTCTTCGGCAAGCTTTTCCTTGAGGTTATCCTCACGCTTGTCATCAAATCCTTTTTCCAGTTGCGGAGCAGATTCGGCTGGATATTATTTTCAACAGCAAGGGTATTGAGATCCTTCTCAAAAGTTCCGTTGCCAAACATAGAAACAGGCAATGACACATAACTTTCAGCGTGCTCTTCCTCCAGTGTGGGCGCCGCAGGAAACAGCACCAAGAAGTGCTACGCTTGTAAACTCTGTCTGAACCTTCTCGGTCTGCTCAGTAGAAATCTGCTGGCCATCATATCTGATCATGCCATTGTCACTCATGGCTAACAGATACTTATATGCAGTTCCTCTAGCAATACCGACCGCATTGGCAATCTCTGTTGTAGACGGTGAGTGGCGATAATTCTTGTAGTATTCCTCTACAAATGCCTTAATAGTACCCATAAGCTCTGTAGATTTATGTCTCATACGCCGCTCCTTTCTAAAGGAAGCAATCTGCTTTCGTTACTTCCTATTTGAAAGTACATCACCGCAAACACTTGTTCGCAACACTAATCTACAAAATATCAAAAATATCTGACAGCCGCGAAAATCGTGCACTCCCCCTTTTATGATACCTATGGTAACAAAAAGCCTGTCCTTTTATAGGGACAGGCTAGAACGGCTATGCTATACGATTATCCTTAAACATGTATTGTAACGGGACATTATGATTTTTCGAGTAATTACATATTAGGGCCTTTATATCTTCATCTACATAATCCCAATTAGCATAAACCAATACAGTTGAGAATTTCTCCTGAGCAAGATCTACAGCTTCTTGAATATCCCATATTGAACTAATATTCATATCGTGTACGCATGCAGGCTGCATACGCTTTTCATTCAATTTGCAGAATTTCTCCATTTTTTTGTATTTAAAATGCCTTGTAATTATAGTATCATTTCCCAATAATATTGGAACATACCAATCACCTTTTGCTACTTCCTCAATTGGTTCACAATATTCAAAATCTAAATAATCACTTCCAAAATTATTTGCTATTACATGTTGCTTCGCTTCATTGTAAATCTCCTCAAGAGCGCTAGTCAGTTCTGGAGATGGACTATATATACCATTTATAACTAGCATCAGTTGCCATCTTGATACATTGAATCCATACTCATAACGAAGGACTTTTGACACAAGCTCATAACCTGGAAAAACTATTTTAAATCTGTTTCGTAAGCTCCTATCATTAGCATCGTTCCACCTATAGTCTGATTTAATATTTTTAGAATATACTGGTTCCTTATCATAACGATTTAATACTTCTTCTACATCATCAAGGAATTCACTCGGTGCAATCATTTTTCCATCAAAAACTCTTTTCATATTGAACGGACTAATTTTATATGGACCGAAATAAAAAAGGTAATGTGCCATAAAGAATACATCCAGCCCTAACCTTTTCCTCTTTTCATTAAGAGACAATTGACGTTCAACTATCTTTTTCTTTTCATACTCTGGATCAAATGCCACGCTTTCTGGAATCATAACCTTCTCATATTCAACCGATATGGCATCCAACAAGCATTTTAGCTGTGAAATATTACGAGGGCAATGAACCTTCGTTGTCCAATCCAAAACAGATCTACCAGAAGGCATATTCATTTCATCCTTTTTTGGCAAAGAATCAACATAATTTTGTATACCTTCTTTACCTCGTCTTATATCTAGTTCTGCATTCAAAGCGTCAACATCAATGTAATATGTTATGCCATTATCAATGTAAGTCTTTTCCATAAAATTCATGTCTTATTCCTCCTTCAGATAAAACCCTATCACAAAATCAAGCAAAACATGAACGCGAGATGGTTTTCAAGGAGCGCGACTTACTTTTTTAACATTATTCTAACCTTTTTCATATTTTCCGGCTTCTATTGTTCATCCGAAAAATCAATTTGAAACACGCTATCTATAATTTGATCTAGGCCTTCTATATATTTTTGCTCCTTTTTATCAAATACTCTCATGTATGTACGAATCACCAAGTTGCCTTTTTCATCATGCAGAGTATCCATACTATAATGTACTTCTCGTTCCAAGAGTTTATATAATTCGACGGTGAATATTTTTTCTATATCATTTATAGTTTGATCTTCGCCTCTGTTCTGTTGATATTTTTGTCCAACAAGTGCAAAATGTTCTTTAATCCAGTTCTTATAATTACTGTCTTGTTGATCAATCATTCCAATATATTGGTTCCACTCTTCCGTAATTCCTGAGGCAGTGCTCTTTGCTATTCTTTCATAAATATCCTTATTAAGAATATTCATCATATGAAATTGAACCATTTTATTTAGATAACCAATCAAACCACTATCATCTTTTTCGATTGAATTAATATATGCGAGCGGAGTAATGCTCTTATTTCCAGCTAATAAATTTAACTCTACTAAAAATATTTCAAATGATATAAGAGCATAATTCTCTGTTTTACAAATTGAAATGGCATCTAAATCAGGAGTTCCTAATAAAAGCCGCAGTTGAGATTCTGGAATATTGTTTAACGAAAAGTCCTTCTTATTATCAACTGTAGGTATTTTTTCAGCATATTCTAGCAGTTCAGTTACATACTTCATCAATTCTTGCTTTGAATCATCTGAATTTACAAAAAACTGCAATTGATCATCAACAACAGCTACCGTTCCTCCGCCATCTCGTTTGTTCTCAGAAATAACTTTATCTTTCTCATCTCTTAGTTCTAATACTGTGGACTTCGGCAGATATACATTATTATCGATTAACATCTCAACCGGTACATCTAGTAAAAAAAGAAGGATAAGTGATGAAAACGACAGAATGTAACCTTCCTCATTTATGCAAGCTACATCATTGTCATAATCTATCCATTCTCTAATCAACAATGACGGATCTTTCAAGAATTCATACACTAAAACTATATAATTGGGACGTAAGCTTTGTGATAAAGAAAATAAACTTAATGGTACTTTTGATAAGTCTTTGTAATCTTTAATCAAATCTTGAATCTTGTTATTTCCGAAAGAGTTCTCTTTTAAGAAATTAACAAAGCATTCCCTCATCTTTTCTGGTTCAGAATCTTGAGGTACAGATAGAACTTTTACATTGTCATAATCTATCATTTTTCCAAGACAATATTCGGAAAAACGAGCATCCATAGTTTTTATCTGGACTATATTATACTGAATACTTTCATATTCAATAACCGCCCCAACTTTTTTTCCAATCCAACCTCGCTTTATAGCATTATCTGTTGGTACAATGAATAAATCATCTAAATTAAGCTCTGATTCTAAGTACTCTTTTGAAAGAATTCCCAAGGATACTCTTCTATTACCATCAACTTCATCTGCGATAATACATGTATTTTCATCAGATATTTCAACTACACCATTGCCTTTTATATGATTTGTTGAGAAAAACCAATACGTACCATAAACTTTTGACTTAGCATTTTTATTAAATAATAATGATTTCCAATATATCTTTTTAGCAAGTGCTATATCACCACGCCGTTCATAGGCAACTGCTAAGTAAAGATTAATCTCAGGAGTATTAATCTCTTCTGCTGCTAATAATACCTCCTCAGAAATCTCTCTCTGTAAACCAAGTGAGCAATTTAATATATTGCCCACAACTGCCTTATCCTCCCTACATTCAGGAATAAGCTCATTCAAAATAGAAAGACCTTCAACCGTTCTATCAGTATTTATCAAGGAAAAAGCACGCAGTTTTTTTAATTTATGGTTGACAAATCCCTTAAGTTCCAAGGCCTGAAGAACATTCAGGCACATCTCATATTTTTTCCAATCAAACAAAAGGTGAGCAATTGCTATATCCGTTTGATTAGTAATATAAGACAACTGCCGATTATTCCATTTTTCCACAAGTACTTTCACGTCTTCCTCATCATGAAAAACTTGTATCTTATCAACCAAGAATTCAGCATACCCATTGCACAAAGCTTCATATTGTCTTATTAAAAGCTTTGCTTCATCATATCTATCCTCTTTTAGATAGATTTCTATGTAAACTATAACTAATTCCGGATTTTGCATAATATCAGAAATTTCACTAATAAGCTGTTTAGCATTATTGGCACTAGTCTTTGCAAAATATGGAATCATAATACGTGGTTTTTTTGTCTTATTCCATATATCAATGACTTCTTTGTTGCTAATGTCTTCTCCATTTTCAAAACGGGCCAGAAAAATACTTTCAGCTAATTCTTCCTTAATTACTTCCGGAATATTTGAAACAATATCATTAACTCTATTGTTGTTACTAACAGATGCTGCTTGTAATAATATACGCCAATAAATCACTTGCAATTCCTTACATGTTTTGACATATTTATTTTTCTCGCCCCGTAGCTTTTCAAATAAAGCTGACGATAGTTTTCTAGCTTCTGTTTCACTTTCACAAGTTATTATAGAATCTTCATAATGCCTAGTATCACTTAACAACTCTACAATAAAATTGGATTCTCTAACACCAATATTATCAATAACCTTAGCAACGCCTAAAATACCCTTGCCAAATATATAAATAATCTGAAGGTTTTTAATCGTCTCATCTTCTTGCTTGAGCCCAGAAAAAGGCGTAATGTTATAGTATTCAACATTATCCTTTACCTCTTTAGACTCACTGAATAGCCATTCATCACCAATACTAATTCTCTCTACTAATTCTTTAAGGTCTCCTGAGACATTGAACGCTTCAATTTCATCTGTTTTTTTGCTCAAATAAGAAAAAATAACATTCTTCCGTACTGCATCCTCTCTTACATTTGGATTTTTTATATCATTTACAGAATGAAAAGTCCTATAGTTTTCACCATTAAGAAGTGCCATATTTAGCACCATATTTACCCAAATATCAAGGCTTTCACTCTTTTCATGAAGAGCAGGTTGTATGCTCTCCAAAATGTAGAATTCGCCGTTCCAAAAACTATCATTAAGAATCTTAAAGATTGCATTCTCTTGGCTAATCTGTAATGATCCCTTGGCGGATATAGCTGCCAATAGTTCATTCTTAGTATCTTCATTTATCGATTCAAAGCTGTTTATAATTTCTTTCGTATTTCTATCATTATTTTGAATAATTTGCTTAGAATCATCAGTCAAACATTTTTCTCTGTACTGCCTATGTTGTAAAAGCAATCCATTTAAGAATCCTCGAATAGCTTTTTTATCTAAAACAGTAATAGGGTATTCTAATTCTTTCTCAATTCTAATCATTTCAGAATTAAGATATTCACTATCAGTTTGATCTACATGCGCTTTCCCGGTATAAATAAAAAGACGTTCTATAGTCTGATCGTTTTTTATGAATTCAGCAAAAACAGGATTAGTTATAACTGTTCCATTATGCTTTATAAAATATGAGTAACAGAACCTTTTTATTTTTCGCCTATGAAATCTTTCTATAACTTTATTTTTAATCTTATTCTTTCCTGATGATATTTCATCATTAAGAAAAAGACTTATTATATTATATGCAATACCTGCAGCCTTACCCCATTCAATAACCAATTTGCGCTCCTCGATTCACTTTATTATTTTTACTATAGTCCTTGTACATACTATATTTTTTCCAAATACCTTACCTTCTTACCATGTGCCTTTGCATAATCAATTTCAGAGCAAGTACTATCACCAATATATCCATTAACATTGATTACAAATATTTCATCTGCCATATCAATCTTGCGTTTATGCATATCATCCAGCATTTCTTTAGTCTTGGTGAGAGTTCCTTCATCCATATTCTCCCAGACTTCCTGATCACCAGAATGTCCAAAGAGACCCACGCTAATAACAATGTTACCTTCCAATGTAAGTCTCTTCTGTGCTTCCATAAACTGTTCTTTAAACCTTGCACTTCCGCAAAGAGTAACAACAGGATACTTACCTTCCATAGCTGTATCTAATCCTCATCAAATGTATCTTTTATGATCTTCTCTATTAGTTCCGTATCTATTCCACCGTTTTCGTCATCATATGTGAAGATAAGATTCTTGCCTTCCACAATGCCATTCTTCTCATAGAACTTCTTCTTATCTTCCCAACGCTTTCTGTACTGAGGATCTGTCATCATGCCGCAATGCTCCCAGTACCAGACAACTCCGGTATCATAATCCTCGACCTTGAAATCAGGGCGCTTAATCTTATCCTCCAGCTTCAATTCGGGCTCGTACTCATAGTCGATATGGTGATAATACAAAGCATTTGCAATAGCCACCTCTGACTTGCTACGTACAAGCTCTCCACGAGCTGTTCTATGAATCAGCTTATCCTCATAGAATTTTCCGGCGACTTCGACAATCTGAGGTCTCAGATCAGGCCCTTCATCCTTAAATACATCAGCAAATAGATCCGTAAACCTTGTAGCTATATCTGAATTTGCATCTGTCGAGTAATTAAGCAGATGATAAGGCTCTTGATTATACAGGATAATAATCTTGTTAAGCTGCCTTGTAAGGGCTGTATAAAGCATTTCCCTTGAAATAATCTGACAGGGTTCAGCCATTACAAGTATGACAGTCTTAAACTGGCTTCCCTGTGCTTTATGCACTGTGAGAGCATATGCAAGTTCAAGTTGTGCCGAGCCACTCTCTTCATCAAAATCCTTCTTGTCAATGGAATACATATATCCAGGCTGTGATGAAAACTCTACATGCATGTAGTTATTCTTGCGTTTCGCAGAATAGTCACCACATGCTATTCCTATTTCACCATTGGCAATATAATTTCTTGCGTCATCATCCTTCGGCCATGCTTCCTTTTGAAAAGTATTGATTACATTAATTACCTTATCACCGTAAACAATACCCTCTGGGCCCAGGCTATTAGCAATACGCTTACGCGCTCCCCAGTGTTTTGATACCTCAAGATACTTTTCTCTGTATTTGAGATGAATCAAACGGTTCATATTCATAACGCCCTGAGGCATATTTCTAACCGGAGCCAGAATTTGCCACTTATCAGCCTGCTTTGCCGCGCCAACATTAAAGAATGTGCCATATTCACCGAACTCAGCACCGAGAGCTCTATCAAAGCCTTCCTGATCCTCTACATCTTTCATTCCGATTTCACGAGCCATGATAGATAAGAGTTTTTCTTCCAGTTCCTCTCTGGTGCTCCATTGTTCAAATTCAATATTAGGATTGCCATCACGAAGAATATCCGTAATAACATCGTCATCCGGACGCTCTTCTGTGCTAGTGAACAGCCTTGATAAACGCACATCCATACGGACTTCATCTGCCTTTTGACGACGGTTTACAGTCAGCTCACCATAATGGTCGCAAACCCTCGGAAACCCAGGCTTAAGGTTCATCTTAACCATGTAAACAAGATCTACAAACGGTCTTCCTGCTCCAATCGGAGGAAGCTGGTTTGGATCGCCTACAAAGATTATTCTCTTGGCTCTCTTCAGCGATTGCATCAGAGCTCCAAACATTTCCTCTGTCAACATAGAGGATTCATCTATGATTACGGTATCCGGCACATCCGCAAATTCTTCATCAGACAGAATGTACCGCATATCGCTAAAATCAAATCTTTTACTACGAACTAAAAACTGGGCTACATTAAGCGCTGTGAAGCCCTTACCTTCTTCACCCATGCTCTCTAATAAACGCACTGTTGCCTTACCGGTAGGTGCAAGAAGTAAAACTCCGCCAGCCTTAATATCAGGATGGCTGCACAATACCGAAAGCACTGTTGTCTTTCCGGTACCGGCATCACCAACAAGTACAGATATTCTTGACTGTGCTAGTTCATTCAAAATAGCTGCCTTTTCTTGACGAGCTCTTTCCTCCTGCTCAGAGATAGAAAGAATTTCTCCTGTCTTCTCATCCACTTCATTAAACTTTGAATCAAGATAAGCTCTCCAATCCGCATTAAGTGGAAGTCTCGGAGCATTAAGCCTTCTGCTTATTCTGCGCTCGATAATATCATCGAACTCCTGTATACGAACAAGCTTGTAATACTCAGTTCCATCTTTCATCTCACGCTTCATAATCTCTGGAAGCATGAACTTTTCAACAGCCTTAATAATATCCGGAGTCACTGCGCATTCCGGATCAAGCGTAAGGCTTCTCATTGCGTCAGAGAGATTCGTACAAGGCATAATGGTACTACCATTCTCTGCTGCATTTTCCATTACAGAAACTGCAATAGCACGTACTCGGCGCTCATCATTATCAGAAGTAAGCTTAGAAGGTGCTTCAAGCGGATATTTCACAGCTATTGAAGGGATAGCGAATACCGCTCTATCTACCTTCTTTACAGAAACAAACAATGCTTCCTGTTTTAACCTTGTCTGTTCATAAATGACATACGGGTTCTCTATAATCTCCCTGTCCGAGCAACTGATTCGCTTTTTTTGTCTATCACTTTCTATAAAAAGAACTTTTGCCTGATCAATGCTGATAGACATGCGTGATAACAATCTGAATAAGGTCTTTCTTTCCTCAGACATTGCCTTCCAAGTCTGCTTCATGATGGGCGTAATCTTTGCAAGGTTCTCAGAAAGCACCTTTTCCGGAGCTTCAAACACCGTGTCAACAATATCCCAAATATTATCTTCCTTAGATGCCTGCTCCCTGATCTGCTTGGCAATAAGTACACCAAGCGGTACCTCCATCGCACTAAGCATCGGCCCAAGCCCCGGAAAAGCTCCTCGATCTTCCCATGCTTCAGCAAGTCTTGCATTAAGCCAATCTAGGACATTGGAATAATCTTCATCAAGGCAATCATTAATCTTTTCAAAAGACTTTATGCACGAAAGAATCACGTCAATCATTGCATCATAACTAACGTGTTCAGTTGCATAAGAAAACTCTGCGAATGCATCATCAGGCGCAAACACAGTTATCTCATTTATATCAAACTCGGGATGTTCCTCGGCATATGCCATCATCTCCTGATAAGGGATAACAAATCCGTCCTCATGATCAGGTCTAATCGAATGACATACGTGTGTTTCCCATGTAAGTGAACGAAGTGGCTTTTCATCTGTATGCTTATGCTCTTCAGCTTCAACAATACGCTTAACATGACCCATTCCGATAATTACCCGGCGATGATCCTCTACGAAAGGAACCTGCTTAGAATACGCAACTACAAGAGACTGATCCGGAATCACATCTCCATAAAAATAATCAAATATAGCCTTGTGATTATCTCTTTCCTGAATCCAGTTTGTTTCAAAATTCAACTGAGGCTCTATGCTCTGATCAATCTTTATGCCATAGTTCTCCTGCATGGACTGGATACTGCTTTTCATTAGCCATGCAAAAGGTCTTGATGGGAAAGAGTACGCCGGGTACACAATCTCAGTATCCTGAAAATGACCATGTGTAGCCGGATTGGATTTCTTATACGGATGCACAGTTGTTTTTACAAGGTCTTTGTCAGACATAAAGGCAGAGCCCTCCCCTATACAGGGAAGTTTCTCTTCCAAATGCTCCATGCACTGACCACATATATCTATTTCTTCAGCATCATTGCGATTCTCATAGATATTCTTTAGTCTAAGACATGCGTTATTCTCACCGGGAAACTGGCACACTGTGCCGTTCCATCCATTGTCATGCCATGGTACTCTGACCGATATATGCTGTGCCATACCATTCACTCCATTCTATTAAAGTCCTATAATTTCATATTCCTTACCCTGAAACGTCACTACATCCCCAACTTTATGCCCTTCCAGCGCTTTATGCAGCGGAAACCTATTGGGTTGCAATACATTGTCGTAAATCTCATCATTAGCAAATTTTTTCTTGTAGCTAATAAACTTTCCTGCTACTGCCACATCCTCTTTTTCTGTAGCATCGTCAAACGTTCCTAAATTATTCGGAATATTAAAAGACTCTGCTGCGATAGAATCATCAGTATCTTGAGCTCTCATAGGATGCATCAGTGGGCCGCCAACCTTGCCCTCATTTTCATCCTCTTCTTCTGCAGGCGCTCCATATTCAGCAAGTAGCCGTAATATTTCCTGTATTTCTGCTATATGAGTCTGCGTAAAGTAGAGCGTTGTATCTTCATTAAACTGAATAGAATAATCATCCGAATATTCTTCAATATCAATCGAAAGCAGTGCAGCTCTGATCTGCTTCTTAAATTCTTCCTTATTTCCATCACGCATAGCATGATACTTTGCGGAACATTCTCTGCAGAGACATAGATTCAACTGTGGCATCTCAATTCCAAAATTTGAAATCTGATCAACCTCAATAAATGCTACAGGCTTCCTACACATCTGACATATCTTTGTATTGCTTGAATTGGTATACATACCAATTGCATAAGAACGGTCTGCTTTAGCATTCTTGCTGACACGAATTTGTCTCCATACCTGCTTATAAGTAATAGGATCAGCACAATAGAACTGCTCCTGTACATGACGGATCAGATAATCGATGTTATTAATTCTATTTACAGGGAACTCTTCATCTCTCCAAGCATTTGGATCAAATACTTCTCCGTCGTCATCATCCCAGTCATCATCATCATCATCATTATTCGCTTCAGAAACCTGCAAGCCAAGTTCTCTTGCTAACTGAGTAACAAGAAGCTTCTTGTCTTGTCTATTCAAATTAGCTGCTTTCTGGAATGTTTCCTCAGTCTCATCAGCTTCTTTTTCTATAAAACCAATTATTTCAAAAGCTTTTTTGTCAGCAGTAATATCTTTATAAAGTGCTGTACTAAGTTCAAATCGAGATATATCTTTTGGAACATGAGTTTCAAGTTCGTTATCATATAGCCATTTATATTGGCGAATAATGCCATGTAAAACATAAGCATTTAGTAACTCGCTAGTATACGGAGATAGTTTCCTTAATTTTTTCTTTCCTTGCAGTTTATTAGCTATTTTGGTAACTAAATTAAGTATCTCAACTGACTTTTCTTTTGCTAAATCCTGATCGTAATACTCTTCGATATAAGCAAGGTTCTCTGCAAGTCTGTCGATTCGTATGTTAGGACAAAATTCACCAATAGCATGCCAGTAGGAATCTCCTACTCCATCCTGTGATCTAGCCCCTTCACTAACAGGAGAAGTAATTAATCCTAATTTAGAAAGCGCACTAATAGAAATGCCATTTTCTTCAAAAAAATCTTTATCGATAGCAGACAATCCAAAGTCATCCCAGTTATCAGGATCATCCTGCTCATCATCTTCTACACCTTCTACTAAAATCGGTGCATAATATAATTCCAGATTTATTCCTTCATCAGAAACTGGCACATAACAATCCCCCGGCCTGCAGAAGTTCGCTTTTTCCTCATCCCCTTCAGGCTTTATCTTTATAATAAAAGCTTCCTTCAAAAGTTCTTTTATCCCCGATATATCGCCGGTTTCTTTAATCAACGCAAATATCTGATTGAGATCTTCAACATATTCTTCTGTAAAATCATCATGATCTGCAAATCCAAGGCTATCCTCAATATCAATATATTTCTGTATAACCTTCTCTTTAATGTATTGGAAATTGTTAAACTCCTGGATATGAAATCCGTCCGTCAACACTTTTCCAAACGTATCTGCTATACCTTTGCTTACCAAAGCAGATTGCATCACACTCTTGTATTCACTTGATGCTCCTAGATAAATGGTTGCTTTACCATCTACTTCCGCAGGCACAAGATGGTTAAGGCGATTAAGAATGATTGGCGCCTTTCTAAAAACTTTCCAAGCCTCTTTTAGGTCTCGACGTAATCTCTGCTCATAAGAACCACTTCGCATATACGTAAGTCCGGTATCATATACCGATTCTCTATTATCAGAAAGAAAATCATAGAAATCTTTCAGGTTTTCATATTTTTCTCCAGATGTCGGAACGGTTGAATCGGCAAATACTGACAAATCCGTTGCCAACTCACGTAATCCATAAACCGGTACTTCTAAATCATTTACCAGCCAGCTATAGTACTCGCTGAATTTTGCTTCACGTTCGTTATTAAAAGCCACGAATACCTTATCTCTAAATAGCTGAGAAAAAAGTGGCTTATCTGCAAAATCGGCCATTCGAAAAGGAACCGGAAGAATCATTTCTTCTGGCTTTCTATATGTACCATTTTTATCAGGTAAAAGACCATTCTCTACAATAACATCTGTAATCTTCTCTTTTAATCCTGGAATAGTCTCATTATCCTCTTCATCCTCAAATGCGCCCAGAATGCTTCTTCTCAAGAACACCTGAGTAATCAACTTACGTTCTGCCAAATCCAACATAGATTCCGCTATCAAATCGCCTAATTCATCAAAAAGATCATCATTGAAAGATGAAGGTGACATAAGTTTTTCTCGTGAAACTGCCGTTTCAAATGATCCATGAATCAAAAAAGGTAAATCGGTCTCATCTCTAGTTGGAAAATAAACCCATACCGAAGAACCATCCACCTCATTGATATTATCTGCACGGCTATTAAGCTTATATGCTACGCTTACTTCGGCATTATCCATTTCAGGATGATCGAATACACGCTTAAACTTCAAATAACGTGAGATTTCCTCTTTATCGTCATAATCAGTTCCTTCAATGCGACATGTAATTAACTTCTCGTCTGTTTCATCCTGCTTTAACGTAATATAGGCAAATTTTCCGGTTTCTTTATTTACCCAGTAAAGATTCTGAATGTGCGACAAGAATAAAAGAATCTCGCCATCCAATTCATCAAGCTTCTTTAATACGTCATCTCCGGGAACCGGCACTAATCCGCCGTCCTTACCATACTTTTGAAAAGGAATAACTATCTTGGTTAAATGTTCTTCCTTCGAAAAAGGTACAAATGATCTACCTTCTCCTAATTTACAAATAATGTTCTTCTTTTCGGTCTCATAATCCCAGCCATCTGTAATCTCTACAGGGAGAAGGTAATTTGTAATCTTAAAAGCCTCATCATCAGAATAGATTTCAGGCTGGTAGGTGTATTTGAACACGGACTTAAAGCCCATACCAAATCTACCGATGGTTTGGGCATCATCCCTATCCTTTGTTCCCATGAGCATTGATGAAACGCCCCTAACATCTGCCTCATCAAAAGGCTTTCCGTTATGATAGAACACGAGCTTATCAGGATAATACTCAATAACAACTTTGCTTGCCGAAACTCCTGTACTCTTATCAAAAGCATCTTCCGCATTTTGCAAAAGCTCATATACAAAATGGTTGCTATCTGAATAGTGACCTGCCAAAAGAGCCTCGTATTTCTGAGGATCCTCTGTCATGTCATACCATCCATGTTTGTTTCTATCATAAATCGCTCTATAATCGATTCTTCCCATGGCTACCTTCTCTCCTTATGCCTGGGCTTTACTCAACATGTAAAACACCCTTAACCAGCGGCTGAGTATGAATATCAGCCTTCTGGATTGTTTCTTCCAATACTTTCTTTTGCTCTTCATAATGCTTACGGAGGTTTTCCAACTGAGCATTTCTCATGCGAAGGATTCTTTCATCCGTAGCATTTGCAATCTGTCCCTTAATAATAATTTCACGCTTAGTAGTAGTCTGTCTAAGCTGTTCTACTCTGAAATCACAATCTTCCTTAACCAGCTCTATATATTCTTCCTTTGCAGCCTGCCAGTTTTCGTAATGGATCTTGTCCATGCTATCCCATCTTGCAGAATGTGAAGCATCATCAAATGTAAAGTCAGATGCATACTGCATAAAGTTAAGAACATTATCCCTAACCGCATCATTATCACTTACTGCAATCAACTTAATATCCGGGCGAAGACCCACATATTTCCATGCATAAATTAGAAACTCGTAATCACCTGCAGGGATTGAATCATCGGATACGCTGATTCCAATCTCACAAGGTAACATCTCACTCACATGCTTAGCTGCCTGTAAAACAAGCGGATGCATCTGTGTAAGGAATGTTGTATCTCTATTATCTTTAGCTGTAGTAGCATCATAAGTAATACGAAGCTGTGCCACCGTAGACTTTAGATATGCATTCCAAAGCTTTGTGGCATTATTATTGTTCACAAGCTCCATCTTCTTAAGATCATCAATCAACAGCTGCTTCTTATCCGATGCAATTCGCATGGTTCTAAGTTCATTTTGCTTGTTGGAACGAATGTATTCTCCATCACCAAGGAAATCAATTAAGAATGAATCAACGAGATTGCTAATGCTATCAGGTGTTATCCACTGGCTTTCTGCATCTTGTACATCCTTGTTCTGGATATAATTTGAAAGATCAAAGCCATATAAGGACTTCTCTTCCTGCTCTAAGCGATTCATCTCCTGTACCTTCATGACTTCATTATCAGCCATCTTCTCAATCTTCATTTGACGCTCTTCGTCAGTAAGACCAGGGTCAAGCATAATCTTGAAGATTTGTTCGCTTATATCGCCAAGGATTTCAGCGCAATCACCTATGCTGGCTTCAAATACGCCAATCTTAGAAAGACATCTATCATGAATAACCGCATCAATAGTGCCGTCGGTTATCATGTTGTAAATTCGAACTGACTCACTCTTCTGTCCACGACGATCAATACGACCGATTCTCTGCTCAATACGCATAGGATTCCAAGGTAGATCGTAGTTAATCATGGTATCGCAGAACTGATAGTCCAAACCTTCGCATCCTACTTCGGAGAACAAAAGGACATCCACTGCCTGCTCGTTATCTCTGTCCATGAGAAATCTCTCACGAATCTTGAATCTCTCTTCATCAGGAACAGAACCATCAACCTGCGCAACTCTGTATCCCTTTGCCTGAAGATGCTTCTTTACATAACGAAGCGTGTGACGGAAGGAACTGAACAGAATAACTCTGTTGTTTTCCTCCTTCTGCTTCTGATCAATTACTTCGTAAAGTTTCTCTAACTTAGGATCTTCTTCCTGAAGTGATTCCGTCAGCTTATCCAATTCATCAGCCAGCTCAAAAATAGAGTTTTCAAGTTCTGAGTTCAGATCTATATCTGCCTCGTATAACTCGCCATCTTCCTGAATCTGAGACAGTTTCTTATTCACTATATCCTTTACAAAAGGAGCTAAACCATAAATGCAGCTGGCAGCCTGTCTCATGATGGTACACATCATAAAACGTACAGATCTGCTTCCATGCATCTGTGTAAGAGCATTAGTTTCAAATTCCATCAGGGCATCATATAAATCCTGCTGTGCGCTTGTAAAAGGTACCTTTATCGTCTGTGTGTGTCGGATACAGAAATCCTCAATGTCACGTCTTCTAGTTCGTGTAATCAAACTATTGAAAGAATGTAAACTCTCAATAAGGCTAATAGCCTCTACCTTCTCTTCTCTTGTTATTACTCCCTTGTCAACAAGTTCAAATACCTGTGCGAAGTTCGGATTATGCTGGATTACATTACGTCCCCATGTTGTTTCAAGTATATGAGATATTTCTTCCTTTGCTGTCTCCTGCCAACCCTCTTCCTGATTGCGGACAGCACGAAGCAGACCATTAATATAAGCATTCGGCTCTGCCATGGTCTGAAAAGTATCTTTATCAAGTACAACATCCGGTCTTAACAGGTTCAATAACGTATAGAGGTCATTGTTGCTGTTCTGCAGCGGTGTAGCAGTCAAGAATACAACTGCATCTGCAGCTCTCGTAAAGAGCTCTACACCTTGATACGCCCAGGTGTTTGAGTTACGTATATTATGAGCCTCGTCCACAATAACAAGGTCAAAATGAGGCACAGGATCAAGCTGCAATAAGCCTTTCTGTTTTCTCTTCTTATCACTTGTAGACTCAGTTCCTGCAAGCATATCCTCTCCGAAAAGAGAATATGGAATAATCGTTTTCTTGTGTCGTTCCGGCCATTCGCCATCACGATCTATTTCGGAAATACATTCAAGAAGTTCTTTACCATCAAGCTGCGTAAAGTTTTCATCAAAGCGCTTCATTTCCAGTTCCCACTTACGCTCTGCAACCAGTGGCCTTGGACAGATAATAAGTACAGAATTGATGCTGGAACGTGCTTCCATTTCCTTAAGAATAAGCCCCGCCTCAATAGTTTTTCCAACACCGACATCATCAGCAACAAGGAGTCTTGGGCTGTCTGCTTTAATCATCTTAAGAGCCGGTCTAAACTGATACGGTACAAAGTCAATACGCGCCGAATTAAGCGAATAAAGGTTACTTGAACCCGGATTATTAATCTGATATGCAGTAAGAGCAGAGCGTACTCTTGATAATGCTAAATGAGCATTTGTTACTTCCGGTGCCTTCAGCTGAATCTGCTCACGGTAGAATGTCTGAGGTGCGTTATCCATCCATACAGTAAATTTACCGTTATCTACTGCAATAACAGCTCCTGCTTTAGACGGATCACTAACAAGCGTAACCATGCTACCGGCTACTATATCACCAACTGCAGGAGTCGAATTAGCAAGCGGTACAACGACCTGCTGTACCGATAGTGGAGCTGGCTTATCCTGAATATCCTTGTCTTCCTCAACATCCATGATGAACTGCTCCATATCTCTGGTCTCGCTCATCTTGGCATCAAAGGTCTGCATCAGTTCAATAATGATTTCAACATCACTGATAACCTTTTCCTTGGATAATTCCTCAGAAGAAATGTGAGCCCACGAATTACGAACGCCCATCATATCTCTAATCTTCTGACGTTCCTTGTTATTCACAAACCAAGAGCTTGTAATAACAAACCAGTTACGATCAAACACTCGAAGTAAAGCTGCAAGGTCAAGCCCTTTCAGCTCTGTAATATTCTTCTGATCTACCTGATCTCTCTGTAACTGAGAGAGATTGTTATATACCAAATCTCTCCACCATTCATCAGTCAGTTTCGGCAGACGTGTTCCCAACCATCCGCTCATTTGCTCCGCCAGGCGATGCATAAATGTATTCATTTTCCCAATCATGTAGGAATCGTCCATGACAGCTCCTCCTTCTCTTGCGTAACCCAAGTCTTAGTAAGCCATATCTGAGATATCAATATCAATCTCAAACTTATATCTATGCAACTCTTTCTTTTCGTCGTCCTGATCAGCAATAACCAAGAAATACTTCTGATCTCGGCTATAGCGACCACTCTTCAAAGTAAACTTCACCTGAATCAAACGATCCTTTGCATCAGCAGACTTAATGTTTGCCGTAATAGGTACAGGGAAACTTATCTTTGCTCCATCCGCATCTACGAAAAATGCCTGAAGTCTACGAGGTTTAACAGTATCCGTTACAGCCTCCATCTGCATGAAATCAAGCTTAACTTCAATGTTAGTTACTCGGTGATGGAAACTTGAAAGCTCTACATTTACAAGTCCTGTGTCCTGTTTGCCCTTAAATGTATTTACCTTGATAACCGGAACAACCATCTCCTGAAGAGATGATCCCCCATGTACATAATTCTGTCCGCCGCCCGGCATCTTGATAATATCTGCACCGATTGGAGTCGTGACAAAACCAGTATTCAATTTACTGAGGTAAGACATACATCTACTTACAAGTGCGTCATTTAAGATTGGTTCCTCTGACAGCAAATATCGCTTGTTTTTGAAACTTGCTGTAATCTTCTCCATCTTAATCTTGTCGCTTTCAGGTAACTTATCTCGTTTATAGATAAAACCATGATCTGCTGTAATCAGATATCTTGTATTCAAAATATATCCGGTCAGCCTGCGAATCATTGTCTGAATCTCTTCGATTGCCTCCTGACATGCATTAAATACCTCATTGTCAGAGCGCATTCCTTCACCGCGCTGGTCAATCTGGTTCTGATAGATATAAACAAGATCCTTATCCTGAAACATTTCTCGGATTTCAGCCTGTTTTGCCTGCATTACACTGTCAAACTCATAGCAAGCTGACTTTGGTACAACAGTCTGAAGAATCTTCTGTCTCTCAGCTGTGCTGTTTCCACAGTGAAGATCATCAACAAAAATATCAAGATTTCCATCAACTTTAATGGCCTTATTTGGAAGAAGTGACGCCATACCAAGAGTAGTCTCTGAAGGCAACACACTGAGCATATGATCTATCTTTGCATCACACTTCTCATCAAGATCTAAGTTGTCAAGAAGTTCACGTGCACACTCATATCTCATACCATCAGAAATAATTACAACTACTCTTCCACCACCGGATTCACTCATAAATGGTCTTACGAAATGGCTAAAGAACTCTTCCTGTCTGATTTCTGTATAAGCATCATATTCTTCGTCTGTAAGCGACTGATTCCACTTATTTGCAAAGTCAGTAAGATACTTATTTGTGTACATGTTCTCAACAAGGTCTCTAATCTTCTCAATATTCGTATCCATTCCGATACGATCCAAATAGTAATAGAACTTACGGTAATATGTATCAATTAGATATGTTCCACCTACATAATCTTCCACAGCCTCTTTAATAGTAGACTGGTATCTATGTAGTGAAACCTCCTTAAGCACATGATATGCCGCAATGAGCATCTGATATTTTTCTCTATAAACGCTTGAGAAATGATATCCGCTCTTTGAACGGATCTCACAAATTTCCGGTATCGTCGTGCCGGAAATCTTTTCATCAAGCATCTGATCCTCAAGTTTAGCTGCAATCCAGTCAATAATATTGTCATCAAATTCTTTCAGCGCATCTGAAGAAACAACATCAGCAAGCGGAATCTGTGTAATAAGACCAGCAACATTAAGTTCATCAGCAACTTTACTTGCAAATCCGTCATAAAACTCGTTGGATTCCTCATTGTTCATAAGGTTCTTGATGAATACAACAGCGTCATTCTTCTTGCTGGAAACAAAAGTTTTCCATGTCTTAGGCTCGTTGCCATTCATCTGAGCATCCATATAAGTAACAAGCATGGTTACAAGGAACTTCTGAATAGTCGGGTTGGAATCCTTATAACCATACTGCTTCTCGCAGAATCTCCAGAAGACACGGTCGATTTTCTGTGTCTCAAGTTTTTTCATAATGCTGTTATGGTTCCTCTACAGTAACTCCATCAACACCACTCGCACCTTTATTGGCAACTACCTTTTTATAGGCTATGTTCAGATTTTCTTTTGACAAGATCACTTCAATCAATTCCATTGTTGTTACTCCTCTGACTTATCCTAAAATTCATACATAACACCCCTCTAAGTATAAACAGTATTCCTCGGTTACGTTCCTACTTTTCCTGTCCACTCGATTTCTGGCTCATGTATTATTTTAACATAACGATTCGTACTATAAATCGTTTCAGTCCTTCGGCTTTCGCCTACTATGATATCATCTGACTCCCTCTCTAAACCTTTTTCGATCATACCTTTCAGTATGTGAGTAGGGTCTCCCGAGGTAAGACGCTAATCTTTCGTTCCACAACCTCTTGATTTACAACTTTGGTTTATGTTTACCTTTTGGGCTTTGGTTTGTCTAGCAACCTTACCCGCCTTATCAAGTTTCTGTACGTAGGCTCAAGAACTTTGTTACACCACTTCCTTCATCCATACCATTACTGGTACCGACTTGTGGTTCACTACATTTGGCGGTAAATACCCGTGACTGGACTTTCACCAGTAAGATTAGTGCCATGCTCGGCACACTAGAAAATATCAGCCCCATCAAATGATGGGGCTGATATGCAACACGAGCCTAGATCTGGTTCATGTAAATCTGCTTTATTCTGTTATGAGATGTCTCACAACAAAACGACTCACAATAAATTATTTAGCTGCCTTCTCAGCGATAGCTGCCTGTGCTGCTGCAAGACGAGCGATCGGTACACGGAATGGAGAACATGAAACGTAATCCAGACCAATCTTGTGGCAGAACTCAACAGATGAAGGATCTCCACCATGCTCACCACAGATACCAACGTGAAGCTTAGGATTAACCGGCTTACCAAGTTTGATAGCTGTCTCCATTAACTTACCAACACCTGTCTGGTCAAGCTTAGCGAATGGATCGCTCTCGAAGATCTTCTTATCATAGTAAGCATTTAAGAACTTACCTGCATCATCACGGGAGAATCCGAATGTCATCTGTGTTAAATCGTTTGTACCGAAGCAGAAGAAGTCAGCCTCTGTAGCGATCTCATCGGCTGTAAGAGCAGCTCTTGGGATCTCGATCATTGTACCAACCTCGTACTCAAGGTTTACACCGGCAGCAGCGATCTCAGCATCAGCGGTCTCTACTACGATATTCTTAACATACTTAAGCTCCTTAACTTCACATACAAGTGGAATCATGATCTCTGGCTTAACTGTCCAATCTGCATGCTCCTTCTGTACTTCAATCGCTGCACGGATAACAGCCTTTGTCTGCATCTTGGCAATAGAAGGATAAGTAACAGCAAGACGGCATCCTCTGTGTCCCATCATTGGGTTGAACTCATGAAGTGATGCACAGATAGCCTTGATCTCTTCTACTGATTTATTCTTAGCCTTAGCAAGCTTCTCAATGTCAGCGTCCTCTGTAGGAACGAACTCATGAAGAGGTGGATCCAGGAAACGGATGGTTACCGGGCATCCCTCAAGAGCCTCATAGAGAGCCTTGAAGTCAGACTGCTGATATGGAAGAATCTTGTCAAGAGCAACTTCTCTCTCTTCCTCTGTATCAGAACAGATCATCTCACGGAAAGCAGCGATTCTCTCCGGATCGAAGAACATATGCTCTGTACGGCAAAGTCCGATACCTTCTGCACCGAGCTCACGAGCCTTCTTAGCATCAGCCGGGGTATCAGCGTTTGTACGAACCTTAAGAGTTCTGAACTCATCAGCCCAAGCCATAACACGTCCGAACTCACCAGCGATAGAAGCGTCTACGGTTGGGATCAGTCCAGCGTAAATGTTACCAGTTGTACCATCGATAGAGATCTCAGATCCCTCTGTGAATGTCTGTCCAGCGAGTGTGAACTTCTTGTTCTCCTCGTCCATGTTGATGTCGCCACATCCAGATACACAGCAGGTACCCATACCACGGGCAACTACGGCTGCGTGGCTTGTCATACCACCACGTACGGTAAGGATACCCTGAGCAGCCTTCATACCTGTGATATCTTCCGGAGATGTCTCAAGACGTACAAGAACGACCTTCTCTCCTCTTTCAGCCCAGCTTTCAGCATCATCAGCTGTAAATACAACCTTACCACAAGCAGCTCCTGGAGATGCTCCAAGACCCTTTCCAAGTGGAGTTGCAGCCTTAAGTGCAGCAGCATCGAACTGTGGATGTAATAATGTATCAAGGTTACGAGGATCGATCATAGCAACTGCCTCTTCCGGAGTCTTATGTCCCTCGTCTACTAAATCGCAAGCGATCTTTAATGCAGCCGGAGCTGTTCTCTTACCGTTACGGCACTGAAGCATGTATAACTTCTTGTTCTCAACCGTAAACTCCATATCCTGCATATCATGATAATGGTTCTCAAGAGTCTCACAAACCTTAAGGAACTCAGCATATGCCTCTGGGAACTCCTGCTCCATCTGAGCGATTGGCATTGGAGTACGAACACCGGCAACTACGTCCTCGCCCTGTGCATTGATCAGGAACTCACCCATAAGCTTGTTCTCACCAGTTGCAGGATCACGAGTGAAGGCAACACCTGTACCAGACTGATCATTTAAGTTACCGAATACCATTGGCATTACGTTAACAGCGGTTCCCCAGGAATATGGGATATCGTTGTCTCTTCTATATACGTTAGCACGTGGGTTGTCCCATGAACGGAATACAGCCTCGATTGCAAGCTTTAACTGCTCTACAGGATCGGAAGGGAACTCTGTTCCTAACTGATTCTTGTACTCAGCCTTGAACTGCTCTGCTAATTCCTTTAAGTCTGCTGCTGTAAGGTCAACGTCAAACTTAACACCTCTGTCAGCTTTCATCTTGTCGATGAGCTGCTCGAAGTATTTCTTACCAACTTCCATTACAACGTCAGAGAACATCTGAATGAAACGACGATATGAATCGTATACGAATCTCTCAAACTTTGGATCTGGGTTACCAGCGATCATAGCTGCTACTACATCGTCGTTAAGACCAAGGTTAAGGATCGTATCCATCATACCAGGCATAGAAGCACGTGCTCCGGAACGTACAGATACAAGAAGAGGATTCTTAAGATCACCGAACTTCTTGCCGTTCTCTTTTTCCATCCAAGCTACACCTTCCATAGCCTGAGCCATAATTTCATCATTGATTTTACGTCCATCCTCATAGTACTGAGTACATGCCTCAGTTGTGATGGTGAATCCCTGTGGTACTGGAAGACCGATTTCAGTCATCTCAGCAAGGTTAGCGCCCTTACCACCGAGAAGGTTACGCATGGTCATGTTACCTTCTTTGAAGGTGTATACCCACTTGTTTGCCATTTGACAATTCCTCCTAATATTTGTTTATTGTATAAATTCGAAAAACGAATAACATGATCCGTTTTCCATAAAGCTGAGCCGTGAACACAGACTTCACGACTATGCTATACTTATTGTAACACAGAATTCGCATTTCGCAAGCATTTTTTACCATAGTTATGCCCCATGAATCACAGAGCCGGACGCAAGCCATCCGTTTTGTAATCCACAGGGCAGACTTTTATTTATGCAATATTAAAATTCAAATTTTTTCTCAAAATAAGCATCCAGCTCATCGATTTTAATTCTTTCCTGCTGCATGGTGTCACGGTCACGTACGGTAACGGCTCCATCCTCTTCGGAATCAAAATCATAGGTAACACAGAATGGTGTACCAATCTCATCCTGACGGCGGTAACGCTTTCCGATCGTTCCTCTGTCATCAAACTCACAATTGTATTTCTTTGCCAGCTGGGCATATACTTTTTCCGCACCCTCATTTAACTTCTTGGATAACGGAAGCACACCGATCTTAACCGGAGCAAGTGCCGGATGGAAATGGAAAACGGTCCTTACGTCCGGCTTTTCCTCTGTTCCGATATTTTCCTCATCGTATGCAGCACATAAAAATGCCAGAACCACACGATCAGCACCAAGTGATGGCTCAATAACGTAAGGAATATACTTCTCCCCCTTCGTATCATCAAAATACGTCATATCCTGACCGGACACATTCTGATGCTGTGTCAGATCGTAATCGGTACGGTCGGCAATCCCCCAGAGTTCCCCCCATCCAAACGGGAATAAGAATTCAATATCTGTCGTTCCCTTAGAATAAAAACACAGTTCCTCGGCAGAATGATCACGCAGACGCATCTCGTCTTCCTTGATTCCCAGAGATAACAGCCAGTCACGGCAGAACGCTCTCCAGTACTGGAACCACTCTAAATCGGTACCCGGCTCACAGAAAAATTCCAGCTCCATCTGCTCAAACTCTCTCGTACGGAATGTGAAGTTACCCGGTGTAATCTCATTACGGAAAGACTTACCAATCTGTCCGATTCCAAACGGAATTTTCTTACGGGAAGTTCTCTGCACATTTTTGAAGTTAACGAAAATACCCTGTGCGGTTTCCGGACGAAGATATACGGTATTTTTTGCATCTTCCGTAACTCCCTGGAATGTCTTAAACATCAGATTAAACTGACGGATGTCTGTAAAATTATGCTTACCGCAGGAAGGACATGGAATGTTATGACTTTCGATAAAATCTACCATTTTCTCATTGGACCATCCATCTACGGATCCGTCCAACTCGATGTTATTCTCCTGTGCAAAATCTTCGATCAGCTTATCTGCACGGAAACGCTCATGACATTCTTTACAATCCATCAGCGGATCAGAAAAACCTCCCAGATGTCCGGAAGCAACCCAGGTCTGTGGGTTCATCAGGATGGCGCAGTCCACACCAACATTGTATGGGTTTTCCTGTATGAACTTCTTCCACCATGCACGCTTCACATTGTTTTTCAGTTCTACACCAAGATTTCCGTAATCCCATGTATTTGCAAGACCTCCGTAGATTTCAGATCCCGGATATACAAAACCTCTTGCTTTTGCTACCTGCACAATTTTGTCCATCGTCTTTTCCATTATGTAATCCTCACATTCTATTATGTATTTTCTGATCCGCCCAAAGGCCGGATCTGAGTTACTTATAAATTATATAGGTATATACCTGACTGAATTCGCCTGTGGCATCATCGGTACTGGTATCTTCCTCCTCAAACTGAAACTTCACTTCGGATTCCTGCTCCGTAACATCGATCAGATCGTCATCGGATACCGCTCCTGTCGTTTCCTCAATCTGTGTGCCTGCTGCCTCTGTGGCACTTTCCGTTCCCTCTGTTGTTTTTTCCGCTGCAAGAAGGGACGTTCCTTCTTTGATCGCAATGGTCTGTGCATCCACATAACTGGTATTTGTCGTGGATACATAACAGATGGTTCCTTTTACTTTTACATTTGTATTTCCACGGATTACAACCACTTTGCAGCTGGAGTCATCCAGAAATGCGCTGCTCTCACACGCTTTGATCTTTCCGTTTTTTACGGATGCAAACGATCCGTCAAAAGAATACCCTGCGGCCAGTGCTTCTGCAACACTTCCCGTATACAGTTCCATATCATTAAATTTCTGATAATCTTCGGCTGTACGGTACGCAATGGTAAGCGTTGCCTTTTTTTCTCCTGTGTCGAGTTTTTTCAGCGAAACGCTTCCCTTTCCGTTTTTCTCATTATAGGTATCTATTTCATTTTTGACATATTCTTTCAATCCGTCTTTATCATATGTCTTTTCGTCAAAATTTTCCACATCGGTAGACACGATTTTTCCATCTTTCAGTACAAAAACTGTGCTTTCATCCGCTTTGTAAGAAGTGCCGCAACCGGTAAACATTCCTACGCTAAGCAGAAATACCAGCACGATCTGACCGAATTTCTTCATGATTTCACAAATCCTCCTCTATTCACAATCCATGATATTATACACTTTTCATATTCCCATTTCAACCGAAAATCGAAAGGGACTTAAAGTCATGATGCACATAATACGCCATATATTCTTTCATAATCATCTTCAGTTCCCTTAGTACTTCCTCTGAAACGGTAAACGAGTATAATCTGGCGACAGGTGTGGATATGATATACTGCATCGTATATCGCGTGGAATCGGAAATATACATGCCCTGTACTTCCTTCGCACAGGTTCTGCAGAAGATGCCTCCCCTTTTCACCGAAAAGAAACACAGGTCTTCTTTCGCATGACAATGCATACAGGCAAACACCTGCGGTCCTTCTCCATTGATGGTTATGGCTTTTAGTTCAAACACTGCACGCACAAGTTCTTTGGAATACCTGCTGTTTTCCAGTGCACGAAACGACTGGTACAAAAGCTTTAACATTTCCCGCTCATCGTTATTTTCCTGACAATAATATTCCGCGAATTCTGCAAAGTAGAACGCAAGCGATGCAGCATCCAGATCCAAAACCAGTTCACGAAAATAGTTCTGGATGTTTGCTTTGGTAACATTATAGGAATTTCTTCCCTCAAACACTTCGAATTCGCCAAAGGCAAAGGGATTCGTCGCTGCCAGCAGCTGGCTCGACGGTCGTCTGGAACCTCTGGCAAACGCTGTGATTTTTCCCCTTTCCTTTGTCAGAATCGTTATTCTTTTGTCATAATCATTGACAGGCATGGCTGTTAAAACCATGCCCATCACTATCACAGACTGACTCATACTTCTGCTGTTCCTTCTGTCCGTGACCTCCGCCACTTCCTGCAGCATCCGTCACTTCATTCCGATAAGTCAGATAATCGGTAACTTTTCCTGTTGTCCAGAATGTTTCCCAGGTTTTCTCCATTGCACCTTACCTCCATTACTATCGTCTGCAATGGCAGTAATTCTATTCCCGAAAAATATTGGAAACCCATCATCTGATCTTTATCTTTTATTCTTCCTCCCGATACCCGAAATTTTTAATCAGAAAATCACTGTCTCTCCAGTCTTTCTTCACCTTCACCCAAAGTTTTAAATTCACTTTGGCATCCAGCATTTTTTCCATCTCGTAACGCGCATTGGTTCCGATCTTTTTAAGCATCGACCCCTGCTTTCCGATAATAATTCCCTTGTGGGAATCCCGTTCACACACAATCGTTGCGTCGATATCATACATCTTTCCGCCTTTGCGCGGTTTCATCTGGTCGATGGCAACAGCAATTCCATGCGGTACTTCATCGCTTAACGCATGAAGTGCTTTTTCTCTTATGATCTCCGCACAGATCGCACGCTCCGGCTGATCGGTAATCGTATCCTCGTCATAAAACTGCGGGCCATACGGAAGATACTTAAAAATAGAATCAATCACGTCATCCACATTCTGTCCGCGAAGGGCGGAAGTCGGAATAATCTCCGCGAAATCATAAATCTTACGGTAGGTATCGATAAACTCCAGCACCTTATCTTTTTCCACGGTATCAACTTTATTGATCACAAGAATCACAGGTGTCTGGACTTTTTTCAGCTGTTCCACAATGTGCTGTTCCCCCGCACCGATAAAATTACTCGGCTCCACCAGCCACAATACGACATCCACCTCGTTCAGTGTCTTTTCTGCAACATTTACCATATATTCACCAAGCTTATTTTTTGCTTTGTGAATTCCCGGCGTGTCAAGAAAAACGATCTGTCCACGCTCCATATCCGTATACACGGTCTGGATCCGGTTTCTGGTTGTCTGCGGCTTATTGGATGTGATTGCAATCTTCTGTCCGATCAGACGGTTCATCAACGTTGATTTTCCTACATTTGGTCTGCCGATAATTGTAACAAACCCTGACTTAAAATTTGCTGCTGTCATTTGTATCTCCTTTATCGTGCTATTCGCACAGTCCCTGAATTGAGGTAAACATACCGCTTTCTTCACGGATTGCATGTTCATTTCCCACTACACACAGACACTGATCGGAAAGGATCGAGGCGATCAGATCCGAAAGACTGCGGATATCTGCCGGTGTCGCTGTCAGTATCTCGTCACGCTCTTTCTGGATTTCCTCATAGGTCAGATGTTCCAGATAAGCAGCCATCGAACGACTTCCCTTTGCTTCCGGGTTTAACGGTGTATCTAAAGCTCCAAACGTGCCAATGATATATTTTGTCATATCACGCTCATCCGGATCAAAGGATGCTACATATTCCGGAATTTTCTCATAGACTGCATTGGTCTTTGCCAGATTCGGATCCCGGTAAGATACAAAATAACTGTCTCCGGTCCTAAGGAAAGAACTCATACATCCATATGCACCGCCCTTTACACGGATATTCATCCACAGATATTCATAGCTTAAAATCATTTTTAAAATCTTTAAGGTTCCGTGATATGCGTATCCATGGCTGATAAAGTTACCGGATCTTGCCACATACTGGATCTGGGAGGCGTCCGTAAATCCCTCATTTTTCTTAGAAAGCACCGGATGGATTGCAGGCTGCGCCGGTGTTCCTTCCGGAAGTTTCTCCAGATACTTCTGCATGATCGGGGAAGCTTTTTCATAAGAGCATTCTTCTCCGGTAAAGCTGATGAGCATTCTCTTTCTGACAAATACTTTTTCTATCAGCTGCTGCAGTTTTTCGGCTACCGCCTGCGGATTCTCTTTCATCTGTTCATCCAGTCTGCGGATCATCTGATTGTATGCAATACCAATTGTCGCATCATTATAAAATGCATAAACAGATTCGTAAGAAAGTGCACGCATTGCAGCTACCGTGTGCCCGCTGCTGCTTAAGTTCACCTGCAGTCTGGATTTCACCTGTGCAATCAGTTCCGCCAGTCGTTTGGTATCGTGCAGATCCGAACTGTTTAAGATTTCCTCTGCCAGTTTCATGGCATGCTCCAGATTGCTCTCAAGCACTTTCATGCGGATCTCAAATTTAACTGCCATCGCATCGTGATTTTTCAGATCCGGATACATGCTGACCCCACTGGTAATTCCGCCGGTATAAATATTGATGGCATTTGCAAGATCGGCATAACTGTAGGATCTGGTATTGACATATCCGAGTACCGCGCGCAGAAGTCCAAGGTACGGAACCTCCTCCTCTGCAATGTCATTGCACTCAAACATCAGAGTAATATAATCGATGCCATTTGCCGGTGCCTCATGCCGGACAACCGGAATTTCTCCCATGTTCTCCTCCTTATTGGAAAACGGCATGGCTTCTTTTTTCATATCCTCTCTGCCAAGCATCGGAATTTTCAACAGATCTTCTTCCTTTGACGGCTCTTCCTGATACTCCCGCAGATGTCTGGTCTGGGCAATCAATGCCTGCACCTCTGCGTCGCTTAATCCGGCCTTATATACGGCAAGTTTTTCTGCCAGTGCCTGTTCTTTGGCACGGTTAAGCCCCTTCTCCGGCGCAACTACGACCACAGCACCATGCGCATTGTCAAGCAGATACTTCTGAATCAGATCCTCAAAATATCCGGTTTTGATCTGCTCCCGCAAAAACTGTAATGTATCCAGACATTCCAGATGAATAAACGGCTTGGTATCATCAAACAGCCAGCTTTCCATACACTGCAGTCCATACAAAAGTCCCTTCGGAAACTGTCCGTAATCTGCTTCCCGGAACCGGAATTCCGCACTGTTAATTCCCGCAAGAAGGGAATCCTGATTCAGACCTTCCTTTACCAGCTTCTGTAAGGTTTCCTCGATAATCTGCACAAAACGGGTCTGATCAGACTCATCGGCATTCTTAGCGACAATGGAAAACATCGGCTGAAGCATGCCATCCTCAAAAGATCCGTAGACATCTTCCCCGATTCCCGCATCAATCAGTGCCTGGCGTACCGGTGCTCCCGGCGCACTGACAAGGACATAATCCAGTACAGAAAATGCCTGATACAATTCACGGTCAAGAACGGTTCCCACCACTTTATTGTAAGAAAGATACGTGTGCTTCTCCTCCGGTTCATCCTCTGTGATCGGATACGTTCTGCGCTCGGATACTACCGCGTCAAATGGCTTTTGCAACTGGATTTGTGAATGTACTTCCACTTCATTTGCATCATAATGGCTTAAATATTCCTCATCCAGCCAGGTGAGCCTCTCTTCTATATCCATATCTCCATACAGATAAATATAGGAGTTGCATGGGTGATAATATTTGTGATAAAACGCAAGATAATTTTCATACGTCAGTTCCGGTATTTTTTCCGGGTTTCCTCCGGAATTTTTGCTGTAGGTATTGTCCGGAAACAGTGCTTCCATAATTGCCGTCTCAAGCACTTCATCCGGGGAGGAATACGCCCCCTTCATTTCATTGTATACAACGCCGTTGATGGTCAGCGGTGCATCTTCTGACTCCAGCTCATAGTGCCAGCCTTCCTGCATAAAAATCTCTTTATACTTTGTAATATTTGGATGGAATACCGCATCCAGATATACCTCCATCAGATTTTTAAAATCCCGCTCATTATAACTTGCTACCGGATACAGTGTTTTTTCCGGATATGTCATTGCATTCAAAAACGTATTGAGTGACCCTTTGGCAAGCTCAATAAAAGGGTCTTTGACCGGAAATTTATCCGATCCGCAAAGCGTGGTATGCTCGATAATATGCGGAACTCCTGTCTCATCTTCCGGGGGTGTCCGAAATCCGATCGAAAACACCTTATTGTCATCTTCATTGGAAATGACACACACGCGTGCTCCGCTTTTTTTATGTCGCAGAATATATCCCATGGATTCAATATCCGCAATCTTTCTTACTTCTATTATTTCATATGCTGACAATTTCAATTTATCCATATTTCTCATCCTTCCATTTTTATTTCAACGGAATAGTTTTATTCTTTCCGAATCGATACATCCATCTGTGGGAATGGAATCGAAATTCCATTTTCATCCAGTGCATTTTTCATCTGCTCCAGCAAACGCCACCGCACCGGCCAGTAATCTTCTGTTTTTACCCATACGCGAATGCCCATATCTACGGCACTATCCCCCAGATCCGATACAAAAATATCGACCGGTTCATCCTTTATCACTGCGGTTTCTGTCTTTACCACACCCTCAAGCACTGCTTTAACCTTTGACAAATCCGATGCATAGCCAACCCCGACGGTCAGATCAATCCGTCGCATATCCATATGGCTGTAATTGGTAATACTGCTGTTGGACAGACTTCCATTCGGAATCAGGATCAGTTTGTTATCAATGGTAAGCAGCTTGGTGTAAAAAATCGTAATCTCCTTTACAGTTCCTTCTTCCGATGAAGCATTATCCAATATATAATCGCCTACCACAAATGGTTTCAGTAACAAAATCAGAACACCACCGGCAAAATTAGAAAGGCTTCCCTGCAGTGCCAGTCCCATGGTAAGTCCTGCGGACCCCAGCACGGCAATCACAGAGCTTGTCGTCACGCCAAACTGCCCCAGAATAATCATTGCCAGCACAAAATAGAGCGCATATTTCACAAAAGAACTCAGAAAGGAAACCACACCGGCTTCTACTTTTCCGCGCTCTAAGAAACGGCGCACCATTTTCACCAGCATTTTGATCATCCGGCTGCCTACCAGAAGAATAATCACTGCAATCATCAGCTGAACGAGAAACCCCAGCAGAGATGGTGTCAGATCCTGTAAATATTTCCGGATAATTCCCGGATTTTTCGCCACTTCATTTAACACTTCACTCTCAGTGCTAAGCTGTGTCAGTTGGTCTGTTATTAAAATTCCCAATGTATTTCTCCATTTATGTCCTATAATGCCATTCTTTAAATCTCATGGATGAATAATCCACTGCGGAGTTTCGGCTCAAACCAGGTAGATTTCGGCGGCATGAGACGTCCCGCATCCGCCACAGCAAACAACTCCTGAATGGATGTCGGATACATGGCAAATGCAACCTTACAGTCCTCATGGCATCTTCTTTCTAACTCTTTCATGCCGCGTATTCCGCCGACAAAATCAATTCTTTTATCTGTCTTTGGATCACCGATTCCAAGTACTGGTGCCAAAAGTACATTCTGTAATACCGATACATCCAGTCCTTCTACCGGATCCTCCGGAACCGACTCCGGGCGCATGGTACAACGATACCATTTATCAGAAAGGAACATGGAAAATTGTCCCTTTTTCACCGGTCGTACATCGTTTCCATTTTCGATTTTCTGCACATCAAAGAGTTCCTGCATTTTTGATAAAAATGCCTCTTCGGTCATACCGCCCAGATCCCGTACCACACGGTTGTAATCCATGATCATCAGTTCCTCATCCGGGAATAAAACGGAAAGGAAATAATTAAATTCTTCTTTTCCGGTATATCCCGGATGTTCTTCTCTCCGCTTAAATCCGACTTTTACCGCAGAAGCAGCTCTGTGATGTCCGTCTGCAATATAGATTTCCCCAATCTGTGCAAATGCATTCCGGATCGTTTTGATATCTTCCGGATCGGATATTACAAAAACACGGTGGCGAATACCATCTTCCGCAACAAAATCATATAAGGCATCCTGTTTCTTTGTCTTTGCCACAACCTCATTAATCACGGCATTGGCACGGTATGCCAGAAAAATCGGTCCGGTCTGTGCACTGCACGTATCTACGTGACGAATACGATCCTGTTCCTTATCCGCACGGGTATTCTCATGTTTTTTGATGACCTGATTCGCATAATCATCAATGGATGCACATGCTGCAATGCCGGTCTGTGTTCTTCCATCCATCGTCAGTTCATATATGTAATAACATTCTCTGTTATCCCGGATAAATGTGCCGTCTGCGATCCAGTCTTTTAACATCTGTGCCGCTTTGGCATATACTCTGTCATCATAGGTATCGACATCATCCGGAAACTGTGTCTCCGCACGGTCAATTGCCAGAAATGACTTTGGATTTTTTGACACAACTTCTTTTGCTTCCTCTCTGTTATATACATCATATGGTAATGCAGCCACTGCAGATACTACATCTTCTGCCGGTCTGACACATACAAATGGTTTTATGTCTGCCATATTATCCTCCATAAATTGTGCTGGTTTCTATACCTTTCTAGTATAATGGAAAAAATACGTTTATACAAGAAAAAATATGGCGGTTCTTTCGAACCGCCATACAGCAAAATGCTTATCTTTTCTGTTATTTTACAAGGCGTACACGCAATACATCGTCAATTGCCTGCAGTTTTTTCAGCACATCATCGGTAATCTGGGAATCCACATCGATCAGTGCATATGCATAGTCACCCTTTGCCTTATTTGTCATATCTGACACATTGATATCTGCCTCTCCAAGAACGGTCGTATACTGGCCGATCATCCCCTTGACATTCTTGTGCAGAATTGCAACACGTCCGGCTGTGGTACATGCTCCCATGTTGCAGTCCGGATAATTGACAGAATGGGTAATATTACCATTCTCCATGTAGTCACGAATCTCACGGACAGCCATAATTGCGCAGTTGTCTTCAGACTCTGCTGTAGATGCTCCAAGATGTGGAGTGACAATACATCCCTTTGCTCCAACGGTTGTAGTATTCGGGAAATCAGAAACATATTTCTTAATCTTTCCTGCAGCCAGCGCATCAACCATTGCCTCTTCGTCTACCAGCAGATCTCTTGCAAAGTTTAATACAATTGCGGTAGGCTTCATCATTGCGATCGCATTGGCATCAATCATCTTTCTGGTAGAATCCAAAAGAGGTACATGGATCGTAATGTAATCGCACTCTTTGTAAATATCTTCTACATTGCTGATATGCTTTACGCTTCTGGATAAGTTCCATGCAGCATTGACAGAAATATATGGATCATATCCATATACTTCCATACCCATATGGGTTGCGGCATTTGCTACGAGCACACCGATGGCTCCAAGTCCGATGACACCTAATTTCTTTCCGGAAATCTCTGTTCCTGCAAAGTTCTTCTTCTGTTTCTCTGCAGTTTTTGCAATGTTATCATCGTTCTGGTTTGCCAGACACCAGTCAATACCACCGACAATATCGCGCGATGCATATAACATTCCTGCAAAAACAAGTTCTTTTACACCATTGGCATTTGCACCCGGTGTATTAAATACAACGATACCTTTGTCAGCACATTTGTCAAGCGGAATATTGTTGACACCTGCACCGGCACGGGCAACTGCAAGCAGTGAATCCGGAAGATCCAGATCGTGCATTGCCGCACTGCGGACAAGTGCTGCATCAGCGCCTGCCAGATCGTCTACTTTTTTGTAATCATCAGAAAATAAATCCAGACCTACCCCAGCGATAGGATTTAAGCATGTATAATTAAACATTTTATGCATTCTCCTTCTCAAATTTCTTCATGAACGCAACAAGCTTTTCTACGCCCTCTTTTGGCATTGCGTTGTAAATGGATGCACGCATACCGCCAACAGTACGATGTCCTTTCAGGTTTACGAAGCCAGCCTCGGTTGCCTCTTTTACGAATTTCGCATCCATATCCTTGTCTCCGGTTACGAACGGTACATTCATCAGTGAACGGTCTTCTTTTCTGACAGTTCCCTTGAACAGTTTGCTCTCATCCAGGAAATCATAAAGGATCTTTGCTTTTTCAATGTTGCGTCTCTGCATTTCCTCTAAGCCGCCCATCTTTTTCAGCCACTTAAAGACTTTACCGCAGATATAAATGCCATAGCATGGCGGTGTGTTGTACAGGCTGTCTTTGTCTGCCTGTGTCTTCCACTTGAGCATGGTTGGTGTGCCAGGAAGTACATCATCTGTAATCAGGTCTTCCCGTGCAATTACGATTACAACACCTGCCGGTCCGATATTCTTCTGTACACCACCATAGATTACGCCATACTTTGTCACATCTACAGGCTCAGATAAGAAGCAGGAAGATACATCTGCTACCAGTGTCTTTCCCTTTGTGTTTGGAAGCTTCTTGTATTTGGTTCCGTAAATGGTGTTGTTCTCACAGATATAAACGTAATCCAGATCATCCGGAATATCCAGATCGGAACAATCCGGAATATAAGAGAATGTCTGATCTGCAGAGGATGCAAGCTCAATTGCCTCTCCGTACATCTGTGCTTCCTGATAAGCCTTCTTTGCCCACTGTCCTGTGACAATGTATCCGGCTTTCTTATTCTTCATCAGGTTCATAGGAACTGCTGCAAACTGCTGGGATGCTCCACCCTGTAAGAACAATACCTTATAATTATCCGGAATGTTCATCAGCTCTCTTAAATCTTTTTCTGCATCCTTGATGATGTCATCGAACACTTTGGATCTGTGGCTCATTTCCATAACGGACATGCCGCATCCTCTGTAATCCAACATTTCATCTGCTGCTTCCTGCAGTACCTCCTCCGGCAATACTGCCGGTCCTGCTGAGAAATTGTATACTCTGCTCATTTCAAACTTCCTCCTATATTTTACTATGCTGTTGCTTATTTATTCTTGCCCTCGAAATCTTTTCCATCGAAACATTCATTGATCGGAGCCCCCGGTGCAACCATCGGCCATACCTTGTCATCCGAATCCACAATCGCGTCAATTACAAACGGCGTCTTACTTTCCAATGCTTCCTGAAAAGCTGCGTTAAACTCTTCCTGTGTTGTCACACGCCGGGCAGCTGCGCCCATCGCCTCTGCAATCTTTACGTAGTCCACACCGTCATCTAAAACCGTTGCGGAATAATGCTGTTTATAGAAAAGTGTCTGCCACTGGCGGACCATTCCGAGTACATGGTTATTGACAATCACTTCAATCAACGGAAGCTTTTGTCTGGATGCTGTTGCAAGTTCATTCATATTCATGCGGAAACATCCGTCTCCCGCAATATTGATCACCTGCTTATCCGGATTTGCAGTCTGTGCACCAATTGCAGCGCCAAGACCATACCCCATCGTACCAAGACCTCCGGATGTCAGCAGGGTTCTTGGTTTACTGTATTTAAAATACTGTGCAGCCCACATCTGATGCTGACCGACTTCCGTGACCATAATGGCATCTTTTGCCATCTCATAGATCTTTGCGATCATAAACGGACCACTTAACCCTTCCTTTGGAATGGTCATAGGATACATCTTCTGATAATCCGCAATATGGGAAAGCCACTCGGTATGTTTCTGCTGCTCAAGTTTTTCATTCAGCTTTCCGAGGACGATTGCCACATCCCCGATAATGCTGTGATTTACGATAATATTTTTATTGATTTCTACCGGATCAATATCAATCTGCAGAATCTTTGCCTGTTTTGCAAATTTCTTTGGATTTCCAAGTACACGGTCAGAAAAACGAACACCAACTGCGATCAGAAGATCACATTCACTGACACCGAGATTGGACGTCTTTGTTCCGTGCATTCCAAGCATTCCGGTATAGTTTTCTGATGTTCCATCATATGCACCTTTTCCCATCAGTGTGTCGCAGACCGGTGCATCTGTTTTTTCTACAAATGTCTTTAATACTTCACTGGCTCCGGAAAGGATTGCTCCTCCTCCGACAAATATGTACGGCTTCTTTGCCTTTTCAATCATCTGGATGGCTTTCTTTAAATCATCCTCATTGAATGCCGAACAATCCGGCTGCGGCATTTTTGGCTCTTTCTTTATATACTCTGTTTTGTTGGCAGTCACATCCTTGGTGATATCTACCAGAACCGGGCCCGGACGTCCTTTCCGCGCAATGGAAAAAGCTCTGCGAATCGTATCGGCAAGTTTTGTTACATCTTTTACAATAAAACTGTATTTTGTAATCGGTGTTGTGATGCCAGCAATATCAATTTCCTGAAAACTGTCTTTTCCGAGGAGTGATACCCCAACATTGCAAGTGATTGCCACGATCGGAATGGAATCCATATACGCAGTTGCGATACCGGTCACCAGATTGGTGGCTCCCGGTCCGCTTGTTGCCATACAGACTCCGACTTTTCCTGTACTTCTGGCATATCCGTCTGCTGCATGGGAAGCCCCTTGCTCATGCGAGGTAAGTACATGCCGGATTTCCGGATGTTTGTATAATTCATCATAAACGTTCAGGATTGCACCGCCCGGATATCCGAAAACGGTATCTACACCCTGTTCTTTCAGGCATTCTATAATCACCTGTGATCCTGTCAACTGCATTTTCTAACCCTCTATCCTTTATTTCTCTTCTGGCACTTCCAAGACAGCTCCACGGTTTCCGGAAGTAACCAGTGCAGAATATCTCTTAAGATATCCGGTGGTAACCTTCGGCTCTCTCGGCTGCCATTTTGCACGTCGTGCGGCCATCTCTTCATCCGAAACATCTACGTTCAATGTCATCTCCGGGATATTGATCTTTATGATATCGCCCTCTTCTACCAGAGCAATCGGTCCCCCAACTGCTGCTTCTGGAGAAACATGTCCGATGGATGCGCCTCTGGATGCACCGGAAAAACGTCCGTCGGTAATCAGGGCAACGGAACTGCCAAGCCCCATACCGGCAATCGCAGAAGTCGGATTTAACATTTCTCTCATACCAGGTCCGCCCTTCGGTCCCTCATAGCGGATGACAACGACATCACCCTCTACAATCTTGCCGCCCTTGATCGCTGCGATAGCATCTTCCTCACACTCAAAGACTCTTGCCGATCCTTCATGAACCATCATCTCATCGACAACAGCAGAACGCTTAACCACCGAACCATCCGGTGCCAGATTTCCTTTCAGAACAGCCAGACCACCGGTCTTGGAATATGGATGATCAACCGGACGGATGACTTCCGGATTGCGGTTCACTGCGTTTGCAATGTTCTCTCCGATCGTCTTTCCGGTTACGGTCATACAATCGGTATGTAACAGACCGATATCTGCCAGTTCTTTCATCACTGCATATACACCGCCGGCTTCATTGAGATCCTCCATATAAGTAGGACCAGCCGGTGCCAGATGGCAGAGGTTTGGTGTCTTTTCGCTGATCGGGTTTGCAAAGCTGATATCAAAATCAAAACCAATCTCATGCGCGATCGCCGGCAGATGCAGCATGGAGTTTGTGGAACATCCCAGTGCCATATCTACTGTCAGTGCATTTAAGATGGACTCTTTTGTAATAATATCACGCGCGCAGATATTCTTGCGGAACATATCCATAACTGCCATACCTGCATGTTTTGCAAGTTTGATACGTTCCGAGTAAACAGCCGGAATCGTTCCGTTTCCGCGAAGTCCCATACCAAGAGCTTCGGTCAGACAGTTCATAGAGTTTGCGGTATACATGCCGGAGCAGGACCCACAGGTCGGGCAGACTTTATTCTCATATTCAAGCACATCATCCTCTGTCATGGTTCCTGCTGCGTAAGATCCGACTGCCTCAAACATGGAAGAAAGACTTCTCTTCTTTCCCTGCACATGTCCGGCAAGCATCGGTCCGCCGGATACAAATACGGTCGGAAGATTCAGACGGGCAGCTGCCATCAGAAGCCCCGGTACATTCTTATCACAGTTTGGCACCATAACCAGTGCATCAAACTGATGGGCGATAGCCATACACTCCGTGGAATCTGCAATCAGGTCTCTGGTAACCAGAGAATATTTCATGCCGACATGTCCCATGGCAATACCATCACATACCGCGATTGCCGGAAATACAACCGGTACGCCACCTGCTTCCGCAACGCCGAGTTTTACGGCGTTTACAATTTTATCAATATTCATATGGCCCGGAACAATTTCATTGTAGGAACTTACAATTCCGACCATTGGTTTTTTTAATTCTTCTGCGGTAAATCCGAGCGCATTGAAAAGACTGCGCGCCGGAGCCTGCTGCATACCGCTCCTTGCGTTATCACTTATCATATTATGTTCTCCTTAAACTCTCTCTGCGATCAGGTCGCCCATCTTTGCTGTACCAACCTGTTTAATCCCTTCTGTGCTCTCTCCTGCCTGCGGCATGATATCAATGGTACGATATCCTTCTTTTAATACCTGTTTCACGGCATTCTCAATCGCATCAGCCTCTTTATCCAGATCAAACGTATAGCGAAGCATCATGGCTGCACTTAAAATGGTTGCAATCGGGTTGGCAATGCCTTTTCCGGCAATATCCGGTGCAGACCCGCCACTCGGCTCATATAAACCGAATTTGGTATCATTCAAACTTGCGGATGATAACATACCGATGGAACCGGTCACCATGGAAGCCTCATCGGATAAAATATCTCCAAACATATTCTCCGTCAGAATCACGTCAAACTGTTTTGGATCTTTCACAAGCTGCATTGCACAGTTATCGACAAGCATATGCTCATACGTTACTTCCGGATAATCTTTTGCAACTTCTTCTACGATTTTTCTCCAGAGCCGGGAAGAATCCAGAACATTTGCCTTATCCACGGAAGTTACCTTTTTGCGGCGCTTCATTGCAATGTCAAAACCGCGCTTTGCAATTCTGCGGATCTCATTTTCATTGTAGGTAAGTGTATCGGTTGCTGTCGTCACACCATCTACTTCCTCTGTCTTTCGTGCTCCGAAATACAAACCGCCTGTCAGCTCACGCATAATCATCATATCAAATCCTGTTCCGATGATATCATCACGCAGTGGACATGCAGCCTTTAATTCTTCATATAAATATGCCGGGCGAAGGTTTGCAAACAGATTAAGCGATTTACGCAGCTTTAAAAGTCCTGCCTCCGGACGAAGCTCTGGTGCTAACTTGTACCACGGGGATGTGGAAGTATTTCCTCCGATAGATCCCATCAGTACCGCATCACTTGCTTTTGCTGCCGCAATCGCATCATCGGTCAAAGGAACTCCGGTTGCATCAATCGAGCATCCACCCATCAGGATATCCGTATAGTGAAATGAATGACCGTATTTTTTCCCAATCTGGTCTAATACTTTTTTTGCCTCTGTAACGATCTCCGGTCCAATACCGTCTCCCGAGATCACACCAATTTGACATTCCATTGCTTTTCCTCTTTTCTACTCTGCTGTTTCAAAGTCTATTACCTATTAATATATAGCAACAGGGGCTTCTTTTCAACTAAAAATCCATTTTACTTTTTCATAAATAATATAATCTGAAATTATAATAGATCTTTTTTATTATTCTGAATTGAGAAAGAAATGCAAAAAGGTGCCGCAAATGCGACACCCTCTCTCATGTTCTTTATGATGCAGACTCTGCTTTTTCCACATCTGCAATTGCAGCTTTCTGCATTGGAATACGACAGTTTTTGTTGTTTCCGAACTCTACGATAACGGTATCATCTACAATATCAATAATTGTTCCATAGAAACCGGATGTAGTAAGAACGGTGTCTCCCACAGCTACTTCAGAAAGCATCAGATCTTTTTTCTTCTGCTCCTTCTTCTGTGGACGAATCATCAGAAAATACATAAATCCGAAGATTACTACCAGCCAGATAATCATACCAAACATGCCCATTCCGCCAGAAGCGGAAGCGCTGCTATTTGCTAAAATTGCGCTCATCAATGTTTCCTCCTATATTCAAATACTAAAACCCATTCTACACAACTTCCGTTCTTTGGGCAAGCCTTTTTGGCTTTTTTAGACATTTTTTATACTTGACTGTCCCATCCGGTACAGTTTTTCTTCTTTGTAGGAAGCAAAATTTCCGGCATCGAGAGCATCCCGGATCTCTTCCATCATGGTATTGTAAAAATACAGGTTATGAAGAACACACAGGCGCATGCCAAGCATTTCCTTTGCTTTTAACAGATGCCGGATATAGGCTCTGCTGTAGTGCCGGCATGCCGGACACTGGCAGCCCTCCTCAATCGGACCCATGTCTTTTTCGTATTTCTGGTTAAACAGATTCAACTTTCCTTCGTTGGTATATACATGTCCGTGGCGTCCGTTTCTGCTCGGATATACACAGTCAAAGAAATCGATTCCGCGCTCTACCCCCTCGAGAATATTGGCAGGTGTTCCCACGCCCATCAGATACGTCGGCTTGTTTTTCGGAAGATACGGAACGGTCTCCTCTATGATCTGATACATCTGTTCATGGGTTTCTCCCACTGCAAGTCCGCCAATTGCATACCCATCCAGATCCAGTTCCGAAATTCTCTTTGCATGGTCCGTCCGGATATCCGAAAAAATTGCTCCCTGGTTAATTCCAAACAACAGCTGCTCTTTATTAATCGTATCTTCCAGACTGTTCAGACGCTGCATTTCTTTTTTGCACCGCTCCAGCCAGCGGGTCGTACGCGCAACAGAATCTTCGACATATCTGCGCTCTGCCACACTCGATGGACACTCGTCAAATGCCATGGCAATCGTCGATCCGAGGTTTGACTGGATCTGCATGCTCTCTTCCGGTCCCATAAAGATCTTTGCGCCATCTACATGGGAATGGAAATATACGCCCTCCTCCTTAATTTTTCGGAGTCCTGCCAGGGAAAACACCTGAAATCCACCGGAATCTGTCAGAATCGGACGATCCCAGACCATAAACTTATGCAGTCCACCCATTTCTTTGATCAGCTTGTCTCCTGGACGCACATGCAGATGATAGGTATTGGACAGTTCCACCTGACATTTGATCTCTTTGAGATCCATTGTTGAAACAGCACCCTTGATTGCGGCCACCGTTCCCACATTCATAAACACCGGCGTCTGGATATCTCCGTGCACCGTATGAAACACCGCACGTTTCGCACTGCCTTCCTGTTTTAACAACTCATATGTAGCCATTTTCTGTTATTCCTCTTTCTTTTTATTTACTTTCGAATTCTGCGGATCAAAATACCATTGGACAAAAGTGTGGAATCTATGTAATGTCGTTCAAGCAGAATTTCTCCCTGCGGCACTACCTCGACATCTTCCTCACAGCAGTTAATCAGCACTTCCACATAACAATCCGGAAAATCCACTTTCTGAAACTGGATCACACGCCTGTACGCTGCATAATCATTCGGAAAATGAAAATTACGGCTTTTTAAGAGCGGTTCCTGCCGGCGCAGATGAATCAGTGTAGATATGATCCTGCTGCGCTCTGCATACTTTCCGGCCTCAATATCCGACCACGGCATACATCTGCGGCAGTCCGGATCATAGCTTCCTTCCATGGCAATTTCTGTTCCGTAGTAAATGCACGGACTTCCCGGCATTGCAAAAAGCACAGCAATCTGTGCAAAATATTCATCCAGATTCTTCACATCCGAGCGAAGCCGCTTGGTATCATGCGAATCGAGCAGATTAAACAGCACATCATTGGTCTGCTGCATATAGCTTGTATAGCAGCGGTTGATTGTATACTCAAAGTCTTCATTCGTCAGGCTCTTATCAATCCAGAAATCCTTGATACTTTGTCCAAGCGGATAATTCATTACCGCATCAAACTCATCTCCGCGCAGCCACGGAAGCGCGTTGTGCCAGATTTCTCCGAGAATATAGATATCCGGGTTGATCTCCTTGACCCGCGCATGCAGTTCTTTGCAGAACCTGTGGGAAACTTCATTTGCCACATCCAGACGGATTCCATCGATTCCGTAATTTTCCACCCAGTTGGCACAAATATCTACAAAATATTTGCGTACTTTCGGATTGTTTGTATTGATCTTTGGCATGGAATCATAAAAGGCAAATGTATAATACTGTTTCTTCTTTGCCGCCTGCCCGTTTTTATCAAACGGCCATTCATTGATCATAAACCAGTCATAATATTCCGACTCTGGTCCCTTTGCAAGCACATCCTGCCACGGTGCGAAATAATATCCGGAATGATTGAACACACCGTCAAGCATTACGCGGATGCCCCGCTTATGTGCTTCCTTCACAAGGTGTTTAAAGGTTTCCTCATCGCCAAAACGCGGATCAATCTTCGTATAATCCGTGGTATCGTATTTGTGATTTGACGGAGCTTCGTTGATCGGTGTCAGATACAGACCGTTGATTCCCAGATTCTGCAGATAATCCAGCTTGTCTGTAATCCCCGCCAGATCTCCTCCGAAACATTCCTCATTGGTCACGCTTCCATGCTCTCTCCACAAAACCACATCCTCAGGATCATTGGAAGGATCTCCGTTGCAGAAACGATCCGGGAAAATCTGATACCATACGGTATCGTTGACCCATGCCGGGGTACGCGGTACATCACAGGGATTCATCCACGGGAAAACAAAGCACTGACGGCTTCTGCCCTCCAGATGCATCTGTTCGCTGCTGACAAACCCGTCTTCAAAATAAAACCAGCTTTCCTCCTCTGTCTGAAGTTCAAAATAATACTTCAAACGCTTGTACTCCGGACGCACGGTTGTGGTCCACCAGATCTGATTTTTTAACCGCTTTTTATATATGATCGGCTCCTTTTTTCCATCCCAGTGCTCCCCGCCGCCTAATATTCCCGCGGCAAACGGATCTCCGAGTATAATGGATACCGATTTTACATCGTAGCCCGTTTTTATATTGATAATCAGCTCATCCTCATTCAGCGGATAACAGTAATTGTCACTCGCCTGATGATATACTGCGTTAAATTCCATATGTTCCCCCTCTCTTTTTTATGTCTATTTCCTTTAAATATTACCATATCTCTCTTGACTATTCAATGCGATGTTTTTTATAATATCTCTTAGAATATTAACGTTTTTAAGGAGGCATTTATGGCAGGCTCATCATTTGGCAATTTATTTCGTATCACCACATGGGGGGAATCCCACGGCAAAGGCATCGGTGTTGTTGTGGATGGCTGTCCTGCCGGACTCAGCCTCTGTGAAGAAGATATCCAGAAATTTTTAGACCGGCGTAAACCCGGCCAGTCCAAATTTACCACACAGCGCAGGGAAAGTGACACGGTAGAAATCTTATCCGGTGTCTTTGAGGGAAAAACAACCGGTACCCCGATTTCCATGATGGTCTGGAACAAGGACCAGCACTCTGCCGATTACAGTGAAATTGCCTCCTACTACCGACCGGGACATGCTGATTTCTGTTTTGACGAAAAATACGGATTTCGTGATTACCGCGGCGGCGGACGCTCCTCGGGGCGCGAAACGATCGGACGCGTTGCCGGCGGTGCAATTGCGATCAAAATTTTAGAGCAGATGGACATCTCCATACTTGCCTACAGTCAGGCAATCGGTCCGGTGTCCATTGATCCTGCCCGGTTTGATCCCGCAGAAATTTCAAAAAACAAGCTGTATATGCCGGATGCAACAGCCGCAGCAAAAGCCAGCGCATATCTCGAAAAATGTTTACAGGGACAAAACTCCAGCGGTGGCATCATCGAATGTCAGATTTTTGGGCTTCCCGTCGGACTCGGTGATCCCGTTTTTGAAAAACTCGATGCGAATCTGGCAAAAGCAATCCTCTCGATCGGTGCCGTAAAGGGCTTTGAAATCGGAGCCGGATTTGGTGCAGCTACCGCTACCGGACTAACCAACAACGATGCATTTTGCATGGAGAATGGACACATCTCCAAGAGAACCAATTATTCCGGTGGCACGCTCGGTGGCATGAGTGATGGCTCTCTGTTATTTTTCCGCGCAGCTGTCAAACCGACACCGTCCATTGCAGCAACACAGCAGACCGTCAACAAAGACGGAAAAGAAATTGAGATCAGTATCAAAGGACGACACGATCCGATTATCGTTCCGCGTGCAGTAGTCGTTGTTGAGGCAATGACAGCTATCACAATTTTAGATGCGCTCCTTTCCAACATGACCGCAAGGCTTGACCGGATTATTGATTTTTACAGACAATAACGTTTAATCACAATAAAAATTGGCAGTGAGGCTACGATGCAACAGCTTCACTGCCAATTTTTTCTTGTTTATTTTTCGTAAAGAAATTCTTCCGGCAATGTAACGTTAAAATCTTTTGCCAGATCCCGGAAATTGTCCGGAGTGATCGTCTGAAGCTTATCCGGTCTCATGGATAACATCTTCACAAGAATTTCTGCCGATTTCTCAGCGGTGTGCATCAGACCGAATGTCAGATCAAAATCTTCGCCTGCTGCGAACATTCCGTGATGTGCCCAAATGGCCAGATCATACTTTTTCATCAGTTCACTTGTTGCAACCGCGATCTCTCTTCCTCCCGGAACCATCCACGGAACAACACCGACACCGTCCGGAAAAACAACCGGACACTCCGTTGCCATCTCCCACAGTTCTCTCGTAAACACTTTATCTTCGAGTGGAAGTACAAATGTGAGTGCGATAATATTGGTGGTATGTGCATGATAGACCACGCGGTAATTTGGATTTTGAAGTTTTTTTACTTCGAGATTCATCAAATGACTCGGAAGCTCGGAAGTCGGTCTGCCTCCATTGACCAGCCCCCAGACAATACGGTAATTTTCACCTTTTTCGTCCAGTTCAATCATGCAGATGGAATCTTCCGGCTTAATGATCACATTGCGGAAATACTTACCGCTTCCCGTAACCAGAAAAAACTCGCCGGCAAGATTCGGTACACTTGTGCCAATTGGCTGCCATTCCTTCGCCTTAAAATTCTCTTTTATCAATTCTACTTCTTCCGGTTTTACACGATAAGAAAGGTTTCCACCATTTCTCTCATGCCATCCCTGCTCCCATCCGTCATTCGCCATGCGGATAAATTCCTGTACAAATTCTGCATCTAAAAAATTCATAATTATAATTCCTCTTTTCTATTCTTTTTTAATTTCTCTTTTCCAATACTTCGTTCTCATACTTTTCGATTTCATCATAGAAATGAAGATCATCAACGACGCCCTCACGTCTTAAGTACTCATCCCATATCTCACCGATCGGCAACATCTTCACCGCCTCATTCATAACCATAAGTTTGCTCATCTGATTCGTATCCTGAAGCGCTTTGAGCATTGCATTCGGTGTACATAAAGCTATAAGAAGGGCTTTCTGCCAGCTTCGAAATCCTGTTGCAAGTGCCGAAACACGGTTGATACTTGCATCAAAATAGTCCAAAGCCATATAGACACGGTCAAGCGCATTATCTCTTACAATTTCTTTTGCCATCTCCTTCGTCTCATCATCAAGAATCAGCACATGATCGGAATCCCAGCGCACACCTCTTGTGATATGCAATGCAAATTCCGGATAAAAGCAGAGCATTGCCGGAATCTTGTCAGATACATACTCCAGTGGATGATAATGTCCGTTGTCCATAAGTGGCATACAGCCGTCATGTAAAGCAGCAAAACTAAGTGTAAACTCAGCCGATCCGACTGTGTAAGACTCCACACCTATACCGAAAACTTTTGACTCCACACAAGGCTTTACGAGGTTATGATCGTATGGCTCCGATAAGATCTGCTCGATGGAATCCTTGTATCGCATACGAGGTCCCATACGGTCTGCCGGAACATCTTTAAATCCATCACCGGTCCAGATGTTCATAACGCAAGGCATTCCGGTCTCTTTTGCAAAATATTCCGAGATGCGGATGCATGCCTTTCCGTGATTGATCCAGAAACGTCTTGTCTCCTCGTCCGGACTCGAAAGTGTCTGACCGTCCTTTACTTTCTCGTGTGAGAAAAAGGTCGGATTAAAATCGATACCCATATGATGCTTCTTGGCAAATTCTACCCATTTAGCAAAATGCTTTGGTTCAAGCGCATCTCTGTCTGCAAATTCCCCCGGTGCAAAGATTGCATAAGATGCATGTATGTTTAATTTTGCGGTTCCCGGCATCAGTCTCATCGCTTCTTCCATATCTGCCATCAACTGTTCCGGCGTTCTAGCACGGCCCATATAATTACCGGTCGTTTGAATGCCTCCAGTAAGTCCTCCGTCATTGTCAAAACCGATCACATCATCCAGCTGCCAGCAGTGAAGCGATACCGGAACTTTCTTTAATGTCTCGATCGCCTTGTCGGTATCCACACCGAGTGCTACATATTTTTCTCTTGCTGCTTCGTAATTTGTCATGTCTCTTCTCCTTTACTTTTCGTATTTATGAATTGGGAAGGAAGCATAAACACATTGTCTTGCCTCCTTTAAGTTTTCTAATTCTCCCGCTGCGATCATCTGCGCACAGAGATTACCGATCGCAGTCGCTTCCGTCGGTCCTGCATAGATTGTCTTCTTCGTGAAAAATGCGGTCAGTTTGTTCAGATAATCCGCATTGGCACCGCCACCAACGATCTGAATACAGTCGTATGTTTTTCCGGTCAGTTTCTCAATCTCCTTTGCTGTATCGGCATAGCATTTTGCGAGACTGTTGTAGATCACACAGGCAACTTCCGCAATGCCCTGTGGCACCTGCTGTCCACTCTCTTTACAGGCTTTCTGCACCTCGCTCGTCATATGCTCCGGCGCAAGAAATCTCGGATCGTTGGCATCAACGAAAGAAGGAATCGTCTGCTTTGACGCAAGTTCGCTGATCTCTCCAAAACCAAGTTCCGGGGCTATCTCCTTTCGCACCGACTGGATCATCCAGAGTCCCATAATATTCTTAAGATAGCGGAAGCGATAATCGTATCCGCCCTCATTCGTCATGTTATGCTTTCTGCTTTGCTCATCACAGGCAGCTTCTTTCAATTCGGTTCCCATCAATGACCATGTTCCGGAACTGATATAAAGTGGCTGTTCCTCTTTGGATGGAACTGCCATCACTGCAGAAGCTGTATCATGCGTTGCCGGCAAGACTACTTTGCATTCAAAACCTACCTGTTTCTGAATAGAATCCGCCAAGTTTCCGACAATGCTTCCCGCCATCATAATTGTCTGAAAGAGGGTTCTCGGATATCCCAGCCGATCAATCAATGCCCAGTTCCAGTCATTGGCTTTCGGATCAACCAGCTGTGTTGTTGTCGCGTTCGTATATTCCTGTAACTTATTTCCCGTCAAAAGAAAGTTAAAATAATCCGGAATCATAAGCATACTTTGTGCCCTATCCAGGCTTTCCGGATTCTGCTGCTTAAGCGCCATTAGCTGATAGATCGTATTAAACTTCTGCTTTTGAATACCCGTAATTTCATACAAATCATTTTCCGAAATAATCTCATATACCTGCTTGTCCATCCCATCCGTTCTCGCATCACGATATGCCACGGCATCACCAATTCTTTGTCCCTGATCATCCAACAATACAAAATCTACAGCCCAGGTATCGATTCCCATACTATACGGAATCTTTCCTATATCCGCACATTTCTTCATTCCGGTTTGAATTTCCCCAAAAAGCTGATCCACATTCCACACTTTATGTCCGTTATGTTCCTGCATTCCGTTTGGAAATCGATAGATCTCCTCTAAGACAATTCGCCCGTCTTTCTTATGCGCAAGAATATGGCGTCCACTCGACGCTCCGATATCAATCGCCAGATAATATCTGTTTTCCATTGTCTGCCCCCTTTTTCTCTTATCTGATACACCAAAAAGATAACAAAAATAAGGACAGCTTTTTAGCCTCTGATTAGACTAAAAAACTGTCCTTATTTTCTGAATAGCCTTTATTATCTTCTCATATGTTTTTCTTTCTTTTCTTCATACATGCGCTTGTCCGCCGATTCGATCAACTGATTTAAATCATCAATCTCGTCAGATGCATGTACGGAACATCCGATACTGGCAGACAATTGGTAGATTCTCTTCTCGTTTTGATTTTCTTTTTCCATTGTATTTTTTATCTTACTTACGATCATCTGCATCCGCTTGGCATTCGTACAACTCCCAAACACCACAAATTCATCACCTCCATAACGCATTACCAGACAATCCTTCGGAACTGATGCCTTTATCACATCTGCCATCTCGCGTATGAAAGCATCGCCGACCTTATGCCCTAACCCATCATTGACACTCTTTAGACCGTCAATATCCAAAAAAATCATAAATGCCCGCCGATGTTGTCCTTTAATCCGTTCAACAACCGCATTTGCGGAATAAAAAAAGCCACTCCGATTGAACACCTGTGTCAGCATGTCATACTTCCACATACGGTTGATCTTCTCATTCATCTGATTGATCCATTTCCATTTGCGAATATTTTCGAGTGCCATACCGATATTAACCGTCCATAAATATGCAAGCTCACTTTTTAACGCAAAGACACTTCCATCCGAGACACAATATCCATAACATATTTTTTGATAATAAATTGGTGTCACTATGTAGAATGTTTTCTGTAATTTATTTCTCATTTCATAAGGCAAAATTTCCTTTGACGGAAATTTTCCATAGGAGTCAAACTTTCTATCATGATAGGCAAGCGGTATATGAACCTTTTGGGTATAGTGCTCACAAATCGCTTGTTCTCTGATATTAGTTTTTATGTCATCATACGCAAACAACTTTTTTTCATCACACAGGCAAAGATAAAACTCTTTCATATCTGATCGGATAACATATTTTTTTAACCGCGAACACAATTCTTCCACACTCTCAAGCCCGGTCAGATCGAGTTCCATACTTTTTAACGCATCTAGTGCCTCCTCATAGCTTAAGCATTGGTTCTGATATTCCACTCGAAGATCCCGGATCGACTTTGGTGTCTGGCAGTTACATCCGCAGCTTTCCCGATACAGAATCTGGGTTTCCAATTTCACAGATGTATGACTTTGTGCATCAAAAAGCAGATCGACCGCCTTTTCCCCGAGCATTTCCTGTCTGCGATCAACGGTCGTCAAAGACGGAATATAAAATGCGGACAGCTCATCATTGTCAAAACCGGTTACTACGATATCTTTTGGGATTTCATAACCATACTGCTGCAAGCGCTCCATTCCGCCGATCGCCATCGCATCATTTGCAAATACAATTGCCTGCGGCGTCTGGTTTTTCATAAAATATTCGATGGCTTTTCTTCCGCTTTCACGATTATAATTTCCGCAGTAAACCTGACAATCACAAACAGGAATGCCATGCTCTTCCATAGCATCCCTATATGCCCGATAACGTTCCATTCCTTCTTTGCCCTGCAGAATACCGCACACATAATTGATTTTTGTCAGATGATGTTTCTTTATCAGATGTTCTACAATACGTTTCTGGCTATTGTAATCCGATATTCCGACATTATGCATTCCATCAATATATTCATCAACACTTACCGCTGGAATCCTGCTCTCTTTTATCCGGTTCATCAACGAGTTGGAAGCCGGTTCATATTGTATTGAATTTTTCATAACGATCACACCATCGTAGGTAGTAAGATCCGGAAGTTCCATAATTTGAAATGCTCCGACTTTGTTTTCTTCCGACTCATCATAGTTCACAAAGCATGTAAAAATAAATACATCCGTATCGAATTCCGCAGCACGTCTTAATACACCGTCGATCACACGATTCTGATTATCAAAACTGATTGCACCTGCAAGAAACGCAATTTTTTTTCTCATGTTTCCCATCTTTCCCTGAATCTGATCCTAAATTTTCTGAAAACGATTCATTTCTTCCATAAGATGTTTTGAAGAGTCAACGTTTTCCGTTGCTTGTTGTCGAATGTTCGTGATAGAATTTGCAAGATCAGACACATTTTCTGTTGCACTGCTAATTCCCTGTGCATTTTCTTCCACAACCGTTGATATGTTGGTGATTCCATTATTCATCTCAGCCATAACCTTATGTAATGCCGAAATATTATCGTTAAAAACAGCCATAACAGAATCCATATGCTCTGCCTTCTCATAATACGTATCTGTAGCACCTTCAAATCCAACGTAATCACTCATAATCCGATTTTGTACAAAGTACATAAGATTTTGTGCATTCTCCATAAGTTGATTTACTGCCGATATCACTTCTACACTAATACTCTGAATATCATTTGCAGTATTTTTACTGTTTTCAGCCAATTGTCGAATTTCTTCAGCCACAACAGCAAAACCTTTCCCTACTTCTCCGGCACGCGCAGCTTCAATAGATGCATTTAAAGCCAGAAGATTTGTCTGACTTGCAATATCAAGAATATCATTGGTTAAATTATTTATATTTGTAATCTGCCTGCTCGCCTCTATCGAAGAAAATAAAGCATTCTGTTTTTCATTAATAAGATTTGAAATTTCATTTTTCTTCTTTTCAGTTTCTTCTTTTACGCCAATTGCCAAAGCTTTAATATCGGAAGAAATGGAAACACATTCCTTCGTCTGATCACCTACATTATTAACAAACTCCAATATCTCATGTGTATTCTTCATAAGCCCTTCAATTGAAGATGCTATTTCTTCCATACTTGCCGTAATTTCTTCCATCGTCGTAGCAATATAATTTACATTTTCGCTGGAACTGTTCACTTCTGTATTCATCACCCCAAGAGAATTCTGCATTGACTCCGATTGGTGGTGAACTTTACGAATAACCATCTGTAATTGAATAATAAAATTATTAATACCTTCTGACAATTGACCGATTTCATCATGTGAACGGACTGTAATGCGTTTTGTAAGATCTCCTTTTTTCTTGTTAATATCATCAATAATATGATCTAACTGACAACTGGCTGCACTTGCCGGTTTGCTTACTGTTCTCCTCATAATCAAAAGAACCACTACCGACACCATTATAAATATAACAAATAATATTTTCGTCACTTGAATATTCATATCAACTGCCTGATTATACAACTTTGACTGTTCAGAAATTCCACCTTCCAGATTTTCCGTGAGATTCGTTTCCGTTTTCTCTCCCATATCTCTAACAAGATTTTGGAAATCGGATCCAAGTGCTATACTTGCCTGCGCAAAATCCCCCGTATCTACATATTCCTGTATTGTTGAAAATTGCAAGAGCACTTTATCAAGGAATTCTTCATATTTCTTAATTGCATCTTTTAACTTTGTATTGTTATTATCTTTTAGATACACATCTATCTTCTTCTCGCTCTCAGTAATAGTTGACACTTCCTCTGCCAATGAACCTTCAAGCTGTTGACGAAGTTCTGCATTATCATACAAACTAATAATATTAAGGTATTTCTGACCTCGTTCCATACTTTTTTGAATCGTAAATATTTCTGTCTGAATTGGAATATACTGCTCCGTGATTTCTAATCCAGACCGTTTTACACGATTTTGTGATCTTACAGAAGTTATCGTATTTAGTCCAAATATAACAACAAACAGAACCATCATTAAAAGCACTTTGCTCCCAATTTTTTTCATAAATAGTTCCTCCTATTTAATTTTCTCCAAAATATTTACGCAAGAAATAGGCCGGTGCACAGCTCCATGCATGACAATAACTATTGACAATAGTTCCGCCGTACGGGGATTCATCCGGATTCTTCGGATTATACAGCTCCCAGAATGTATCTGCACCAAGCCGCGCCATACCACCCCAATACTCTGTCAAAACAGCAAGTGCTTCCTCATCCGCGTTGCATTTTAACAATGCTTCAATATAGTAGTGATACATATACGGAGTCACCATCTCAAGAGCCTCCCTATCTGCTGCAACATTATGTAAAATCCGAAGACCTTCTTCGGAATCGACTACACCGCCAAGAATCAGCCAGACCTGACTTGCATAAGAAATCTGTCTATTTTCTCCGCTGACAAAAAGTCCTTTCTTTTCATCGTAAAAATATGCTTTTGCTGCCTTTCGATAGACTTCATAAGTTCCTTTTAAGCATTCTGCATCACGATTTTCTCTTAATTCCTGTGCAATTGCAATCGCACTCTGCATCGCATACAGTAAAACCCCCTGTGCTCCCGCCTGCTTATTTAATTCTAGCGACCAGTCAAGAAAACACCATCCTAACACATCACGGTCTCTTACAATGCCGTTATCCACTCGTTTCTGCGCCAACGAAATCTGTGTTCTTGCAGTCTCCCACAAGTCACGAAGCGCCTCCTTGTCTTTTGTCTGCTTATAATAATCCCACAAAGCAACAACATACAGAAGTGAATAATCAAACATACTCGTATCATCCACTTCCGGCTCCGGATCTAAGAATACACAGGCTCCAACCTGACCGTTTTCCATCGGTAAGGCCCCAAACAGATACAGACATCCTTTTACCATATCATTCATCTGATAAGTCTCGTAATTGGCAAGTGCCTGCAGACGAAGATCTCCCATCCAGAGTCTCTGGTCACGTTTTGGTCCATCCTCAAATACCTTCTGCATACAATCATGCAGCGTATTACAGGCAATGCGATCAAGCTGTTCCAATTCCTTATTCTCGCTATGATATGCGGATAAATGGCTATCATCTGCTGAAGACAACGCAACCGCTTTTGCCTCTTCAATAATCAGGTCAAATTTAGAGCTGACATCAAGCACTTCGATTTTCACGTAACGAAACGAATATCTTCTGGGCAGAAAATATTCTCCCGGGACAAGATCAATATGCACCTGTTCCTGCTGCACCCATGCCGAACAGATCCAGCCCTGATAATCTTCCACCCGTTCCTCGAATTCCTTTTTATTTTCTGCAAACGAGAAACGAAGCCATACCGGAGCATCCGGATGTGAACGAACATACCCCAACTTTAATTTTATGTGCCCCACAAGATGTCGACCAAAATCAATTTCAACTGAATCTCCCTTTTTAAGAGGCTTTAAAAAAGCTGCTATATCCAGAGGTTCAACCACCGTTTCTTTTACTTCCGGTAACAGCTGCAACGCTTTATCCAACAATTTTAATTTTTTCACCATAACTTTTTTCTCTCACTCTTACCACTTCAAGTACTCTTTTCCACAGAACGGGTCTACTGGATTCTTACCAGTAAATGCACTTCTTCCCATGATTTTTTCCACAACGCTTTCTATCACATACTCACTGTTAGAATATCCGTTGATATAGGTTTTGATCATCGGCACATCTATCAGATGATACGGATTTGCGAGGCTGATGAACATCACCGGACGTTCCGCAACAAACCACGGAACATTGTTTCCGTTTCCCCAGAATGTGTACCAGGAAAGACGATTGGTCACTTTATTGGAAGCATTCTCAACATTTCCTATATAGATAACGAGATCATAACTTTTCTTAAACGTCCCGACATCAAATTTTGCAGTCTCGAAATTCTCCGGTTCATATATCGTTACATCAAAGCCTTCTTTTACCAGTTTGCTTCGAAAACTCTCCAACACTCTCTCATTTGAAGGGAAATCTCCCATAATCTCAAGCAGTACTTTCTTCGTTTTCCGCGGACTCAGCGGCAAGATCTTCTGTGTATCCTTAACCAGCGTAACCGCAGCATTGGCACTTTCTTTCGCCCATGTGACATGTTCGTCCGAACGCATCACACGAAGTGCTTCTTCCGTCGGCACAATCTCACTCTTTGCTTTCTTATAAAGACCCAGCGCAGCCTTAGTTGCAAGAATTCTTGTGATTGCCTCGTCCAAACGCTGCTCCGACAGAATTCCCTGCCTGTATCCGTTTAACATATACCGATAATCTTCGTCCAGATCTTTATTAAAGAGGAACATATCACATCCGGCTTCAATTGCATAAGGCACCGCCTTCTCTCTTTCCATTGCACAGCTAAAACCAACCATGCAGGTAGAATCGGTAACAATCAATCCGTTAAATCCAAGCTTTTTACGAAGCAAGCCTTTTAACAGTTCCGGAGAAAGTGTTGCAGGAACTAACTTGTCCGGAAAATCCGGATTATAAGCTTTCTGGTATGCCGGCTGTGCAATATGACCGACCATCACCGTCTGCGCTCCCGCCTGAATCAGTCCGCTGTAAATCTTTCCGTAGGTTGCATCCCACTCCTCACAGGAGAGACTGTTCACACTGGTAAGAATATGCTGATCCACCTCATCGCAGCCATCTCCCGGAAAATGTTTAATTGCAACAAGTACATTTTCTTCTTTTGCAGCCTTTATATAATTAACACCACATGCTAAGACCCGATCTGGATCGTCACCATATGTACGCACATTAGTAATCGGATTTCTCCAGTTTCTATCAATATCAACCACTGGTGCAAACGCCCAGTTACATCCCACCGCTGCCCCCTCGCTGCAACTTACTTTTCCTAAACGATAGGCGTCCTCGGTATCTCCGGTTGCAGCTATCTGCATCTGTTTTCCGTACTGTGTTCCATCCGTTGCAATTCCACATCCACCATCCTCAAGATTAGCTCCGACCAAAAGTGGAATTTTACTATGTTCCTGAAGATAACGATGTGTTCTCTGCATCTCCTTAGCCTCACCGCACCGATACATGATTCCACCGATATGGTGTGAAAGCATAACATGTTCCAGATAATCTGCATCTCCTGAATATCCGATCGGTACAAATAACTGACCGATTTTTTCTTCTAACGTCATTGCTTTTTTTGTATTTTCAACCCACTCGATATCCTCTTTCACAAGAAAGAAGGGTGCCTTTGTCAAATTGATCATATTTCTGTCCTCCATTTGTTAAGCATCAGTTATTTAAGGTTGCATTCAGCAAAGACTGACGCTACATGTCAGGTTTTTTGTAAAAACTTGACGCACTTTATTTGCGTTTTCCGGTAAACACACGAATCAATAAATGTTCGTTACTCAGATAAATTAGGAACACTACAAGCAATAAAGCATTAATGATTGCCTGCATGGATGCATTTACTTCATTTGAGAATACCGCAAATGTGGAATTCAACATTGACATACATAAAGCTGCAAGTAAAAATCCAATCTTTTCATTGGTAAATCTGCTGATATAAGATCCAATAAACATTGGAAGAAATGCAGTAAACATAATACTGATAGATCCAAAGTTAAGCTGACCTCCATTGATGGTTGTATTTCTGGAAGCGTTTAAAAAGCCAACAATTCCCATCAGGCCACCGCAGATCACATAACAGGCAATTGCATTTGGAATTTCTTTAATTCCGGTATTAACTGCAACCTTCTGACCATTCTTAAGTGCGTTATAATCGTATCCGAATTTTGTATAATCAAAGAGTCCAATAATAATTACCAGTACCGCCACAATAATAATTGCTGCATAAAGCCAGTTTCCTGTAAAAGCAGTCATGGATGAATTCTGTACCTCTTTCATAACGTAACGACCTTCTGTAATTGTAAAAAGAATTCCTTCATAAATCAGTGTTACACCAAGAGACGTAATAATTGGTGGCAAATGTAAAACCACATACAAAACACCGGAAATCAGTCCAAGCAGCATACCAAATAAAATAGTAAGCATCAGCATTATCGGTGCACTGCCCTGACCTCCACCTAAAAACGAATATGTAATCTTTGCACCAATCACAGAGGAAAGCAATGCCATTGATCCCAAAGAGAAATCAAAACGTCCACTGTTAAGATTGATGGACAAAGCGATAGTTGTGATCATAACAATTGCAATATAGACAACAAAATTGTCAAAGCTTGTCATATTCATGATCATTGTTTTTCCTTTTGCCATACAAATACCCTGTAACAAAATAGCCACCAGTACCGGTATGGCAAGTGCTCCTGCTAAATTTTTTATACAAAGTCTGTTTTTACTTTTCATGTTATCTTCTCCTTTCTTTTTACAGGATAATTTTTCATACCCTCTCCCAATAGATGAAAGTAATAAATTCATCTATTGGGAGAGGGTGCGGCTTCTTTAAGAAGCCGCGACCAAATAATAAAAAACAAGTTAATTAGATGCAACCACCTCATTAATAGTATCAAAAGTAACTGTATCACCAATAATTTGATCCAATGTATCCCTACTGTAAATCGGGTTATCACCATTATCATTCTTGTAAAATTTATCAAATGTCTCACTATCTGTTGCTACCTGATAATTTTGGCTGAGTGACACAGCATTTCCCTGCGCATCACGAATTACATTCCCATTGATTGCATTCATCACTAATGCAAAAGCAGGTCCTACCGATGATGAATATTTTCCAGCAAGATATACAAGCTTTCCGTTTGTGATTGCCTCTCCATTACTCTTGGTAAAGGAATCAATATCAGAAAACTCAATACCTGCTGCATTCAACTGCTGTGTAAAGAATGTTGTTGCCATTCCGACAGAGATGAATGCTTCCGGAGCCGCCTGAATGGCTGCATTGATCTCGTCTGTTGTTGTATCACCATATCCCTGTAAATAAGATACGATCTTGATATCTCCTGAAATCTTTGACAAATCTATACCCTGATCAGCAAAAATCAAACCAACTACATCCTCTTCAGTTGTCGCTCCGCCATAAGAAAGTCCAAGTCCTGCAAGTACGCCGGCTGTACGATATACGTGCATTGGATTCGGAATAAATGCGCCATAGATTGCAGCAGTCTTAATGCCTTTATCCGCAAAGAACTTGCCCATTTCTACACCAGCTTCATACTCTGTATCCATACTCGGACCCACCTGTCCAAGAAAATATTCATCTGTTTTATATTTTTCAAACTGTTCCTGATCAAGTGTTCCTGCTGCAACTGCATAATAAATCTTGTTTTCCTCACATGTTTCAATCTGTAATGCACGATCATTGCTTGAAAAAGAAATGACTGCCTGATATCCCTGAGAAGCAAACTTCTCAATTGCAGATTTCTCACTTGCAGCATCCTTAAGTTCGTCTGTATAAGTAAATGTTACACCATACTGATCCGCAATATAATTCTCATAGTAAGAACGGAATCCTAATGCTTCCTCACCACTGACATCCTGAACCAGAACACCAATCTTGACATCTCCTGTCGGCTTTTTTTCCTCCTGTCCATTTGAAACATTTGTATCATTTGTTGCATCCTTACTGTTTCCACATCCGGCCAGCATTGTCAGAGACATAGCTGCAACAAGACCAAAGCTTAACATTTTTTTCATTGTTCGTTTCATAAATTTCTTCCTCCCTGTTTTCTTTTAAAATTTATCTTTAACACACAATGTGTTAAATTCTTGTTTTATCGCGGTAAAGTCTGCGAACGATAGTTAACGCTTGCAACATATACTATAATCAGAAAAAACACTGCACTTACAATCTGCGTAATGCCATATCCCGATGTAGAATCAATGAGCAGATCCAAAATATTATTTAATACAATATAAGAGAATCCTCCAACAACTGCCGCGTAAATCTTTGATCTGGCACCACCTGAAATCGGCATTCCTCCAAATACAATTGCAACCATAATATTCATTCCAATATCCCCGGCTGTCGTTGTTGTAACAGATGGTGTATATACCAATGTCATAAATGCACCGATTCCTACTCCTACTCCCGCCAAAAGGAAGCCCAATATTGCATATGTGTTATATTTAATACCGGAAAGCTGCGCACAGATTGGGTTTCCACCTACAAATTTTTCTCTTCTTCCAAACTTTGTATAATCAAAAACAAATACACAGATCGCAACCCAGATTACCAGAACTCCAATCTTAAATGCCGAGTTATCCAGATGTTTTACAACCTCGCTTGGAATACTGATTCCACCAACCGCACCACCTTTTGTCGTAATAATCTGCGATGCAATCGCGGATAACACGGACATCATTGCTACCGTTGTAACAAACACCGGAATATGAAATATGGACGCAAGCACTGAATTGACCAGTGAGCAAACAATTCCTGCTAATAAAATCACGATAATCATCAACGCAAAATTTTCAGTTGCATTATAGGTAAGTACTCCCAACGTGGCCGCAAAAAGCGTTGCGGCTCCCAGGCTGATATCAAATGAACCCAGTGTATAAATAAAAATTGCACCTGTTGCAACAATTGATAATACAATCCCTTCATTAAATACAATCTTAATATACATATCCAGACGATATCCTTTACTGCTTACAATTCCACAAAATACTGCAAGCAATACGACAAGTGCTACAAAAGGCAACGCACTTATCATCATTTTTTTATTTTTCGTCATTCTTTTTTGCCTCCTAAATCATATATTCAATAATCTGTGCATCAGAAAGAGTTTCGCTTCTCTCAAATTCCGCAGAGACCTCACCATTTTTCATAATTAGAATCCGATCACTCATTCCAATCAGTTCCGGTAATTCCTCACTGATCATAAGGATTGATTTTCCCTCATTTTTCAATCTCACCATAAGCTGGTACATTGCCTGTTTTACACCGATATCCACGCCTCGTGTCGGACAGTCCAGAATAAGGATTTCACTTCCACATCCAATCCATTTTCCAAATACGACCTTCTGCTTATTTCCTCCGGAAAGCTGTGATACTGACTGATCTCTTCCCGCACATTTGATGGACAATTCTTCAATCTGATGATTCACATATTTTTTTTCTCGATTTTTCAGAATCAGAAAATTATTGATCGCAAATTCACTCATTCCTGCAATTGAAATATTATCTTCAATACTTGCATTAAGACATAACGACTCAACATCTCTGTCCTTCGATACATAACCCACACGTTTCTTCATTGCAATTGCCGGACTGTCAATGATTGTTCCGTCTTCCACCGTAACGCTTCCCTCTTCCGGCTTTAATGCTCCAAAACAAACCTTTCCAAGAGAATGCATTCCGCAATGTGCCAATCCACCGATTCCAACGATTTCTCCTTTATGCACCTGAAATGAAATCCCTTTTAACCGGTCTGCATATACCAGGTTTCTTACATCCAATGCCACTTCCGGCTGTGAACTTGCCTGAAAGTCACTTCGATAATAATCACCTTGCAGCTCTCTTCCGATCATGCTCGCGCGGATTGCTCCGGCCTCAAATTCTGCTTTTTCAAATGTCCGGATAATCTTGCCATCTCGAAGAACGGTCAACGTATCACAGGCTTCCATAATTTCATCCAGATCATGCGAAATAAAAATCACTGATTTATTTTCTTTACGGAAGCGATTCATAATGTCATATAAAATTTCTCTTCCGTCATGTGATAATGCTGTACTCGTCTCATCGATTACCAGAATCTGAGGTTCTTTCATCACAACTTTAGCAATCTCTACAAGCTTTCTGGTTTGAAAATCAAGCTTCTGCATAAGCATTTCGCCTGTTACATCATTGACACCGATATTTTTCATCACCCTGGTCGCATCCGCATTCATTTTCTTACGATTAATCAGGCCGAACTTATTCTTATACTTTTCAGACTCCGCAAGGAAAATATTCTCAGCTACCGTAATCCCCGGTATTGTTCCGCTCTCCTGAACAATCATTCCAATTCCCTTGTGAAGTGCATCGATCATGCTAAGCGGCTTCCAGCTCTGTCCCTGAAATGTCATCGCACCGCTGTCACATTCCTGCATTCCTGCTACAATAGAAGTAACCGTTGACTTTCCCGATCCGTTTTCTCCAATGAGTCCTCTTATTTCTCCCGGATATACAGTCAGTGATACATCATTCAAAGCCACTGTACTTCCAAATTTCTTATTCATATTTGCAACTGTTAAAATTGGTTCACTCATTTTTATCACCTCGTCTTTATGCTTATTATAGATTTTTGTTAATTTTTATGTGATTTTGTTTTTTATCTGTTTCACTCATTTTTTTAATGTGTTTTTCTTTTTTCTATACGTTTACCTTAAATTTAGTCTCGCCTCTAAAAAATAGATTAAAAATCCTATGTTTTTATTGATTTTTGTATTGCATATATGTTTTAATCAATATAGTTACCTTTTTATATGAAATGGAGGAATTTTATGTCAGAGAACTACTATCTTATTTCCGATAACGATGTACACATGCCGATCCGGTGTACGATGCAGCGATTTGATCATATCCGCCAACAGATGCATGATTATTTTGAATTGTCCATGATTGTTTCCGGAAGCTGTACATTACAATTTGATGATCATATGTACAGTCTCAGGGAAGATGATATTTTTTGCATCAATCCACTTACACTTCATGAACTACATGGTGTCAATTGTGTCATCATAACCGTTCTGTTTAATCAAACATTATTTGAACAGATTCTGCCGGTTCCATCACATCCCCGCTTCTTCTGTATTAGTCCCATGTCGGATAATCAGGAAGCAATTGCACAATTACGCTCTCTGATTGCTCACATCATCAAAACAAATGTGGACAAAAAAGATGGCTACGAACTTCGCAACTGGTCATATATCTATAATGTTATGGATATTATGTACCTTCATTTCCGTGTAAAATTATCGACTGCAAATGAAAAGAAAAACCACAAATACGCTATCCGGATAGCAGAAATATCACAATTAATCCAACAGCGCTATACAGAAAACATAACCTTAAAAGAACTTGCCGATGAAGTTCATTTGTCCGTTCCCTATCTTTCAAAATTCTTCGTTGACTATTTTGGGATGAATTTTCTAAGCTACCTGAATCAATACCGCCTTATGCATGCGATGCAGGAACTTTCCATAACAGATAAAAATATTGATGAAGTAGCGATTGACAGCGGATTTCCTAATAGTCATGCCTTTGTAACTCTTTTAAAAAAAGAATATGGAATGCTGCCAAAAGAATATCGGCGCGAGCAAAAAAAAGAAAAGCAACAGACCTCTCAACAATTAGAACAACATAATTATATTGCAGGATTAAAGAAATATTTAAACGACAATACACATACCCACGTCGTATCCCCTATATCAAAAAAACAAATTGATTTCTCTGTAAATGGAAGTTCTTACGTATTGCTACATACATGGAAAAAAATGATGACAGTCGGTCGTGCCAGTGATGTGTTAATCTGTGATATTCAGGAAATGTTGACCAGATTTCAAAATAGGATTGGATTTGAATATATTAAATTATGCGGTATATTTTCAGATGATCTGCATGTGTACAATGAGAAAGCAAACGGTACACCTGTGTACAGTTTTACATATATTGATAAAATTCTTGATTTTGTAACCAAACTTCATCTTAATCCATGGATTCAACTTTCTTACATGCCGGAAAAGCTCGCCAAATATCCAAATAAACGCTTGTTTGGTTCTAATGTCAGCCAACCCCATTCCATTGCCGCATGGTGCCGGCTTGTTTCAGAGTTTCTGCAACATATCAGCAACCGCTATGGACTTGAGGTAATTCGCTCATGGAAATTCGGTCTTTGGAACCAGCCCAACACAAACATGGATCTTTTCGGATTTTCAAACGAAAAAGACTTCTTTCAGTTTTATAAGGAAACTTTCCTTTGCGTAAAAAATTTCTGTCCGGATATTGAATTTAGTCTTCCGCCGACTTACTACATCGTATCCGAAGGCTACGAAAACTGGTATCTGAACTTTCTGGAATGGTGTAAACAAAACGACTGCATCCCTGACAGTTTAAGTTTCACTTATTATGACACCAAACTGATTTCCAATAAAAATCATTCAAAAGAATCTTTCGGTTTCATATATGCCATGAGTTTATCGGAATCACCAGACGGACTCAAAGATTTTGTCATGCAGGTTCTCAGAGAACGACGCCGGCTAAATCTTGGTAAATTGCCAATCTACTTATCCGAATGGAATAATACACCAAGCCAACAGGATCTACTGAATGATACCTGCTTCAAATCCTGTTATATTGTCAAGAACATCCTTGAAAACTATGACCGTCTGGAAAGTTTTACTTATCAGGCGCTCACAGATCTTATGGCAGACAGTTCTTTACCAAATATGTTATTTTTCGGTGGACTTGGTCTTTTTACCGTAAATGGAATTCCAAAAGCCAGTTATTATGCCTACACACTTCTTCAACAATTGGGTGATCAGTTTCTTGGGCGTGGAGACGAATATTTTATCACCCGTGAAAATGATAGTTTTCAAGTCATGCTTTACAATTACAGGCATTTTAATTACTTATATGCGAATGGAGAACGTTTTGATATGACAGAAACAGACCGCTATACCGTTTTTGCTGATTCGGAACCGGTAATGATCTCCCTGTGTTTATCTGATATTCCACAGGGAAACTATAAGATTTCTGAAACCTATGTAAATCGAACGCATGGAAGTGCTTTCGATCAATGGGTTTCTATGGGTGCATTGGAACTTACTACACCTCAGGAAATTGATTGGTTAAAAAAATCATCCGTTCCTGGATTTCATCAGAAAATTGTGTCTGTCAACTCCGATGAAATCCTCGAACTGGATGTCACATTAGAATTGTTAGAGGTACGATTAATTCAAATTACACCTCTCCACTGACTTTTTCACAACTTATCAATGGAAAGCAGATCCGAAAATGTATGGATTGGATATGTCACATATTTATGACTCGCGGCATCTCCAATCCCTGCACTTATGAATCCACCGGCATAAGCCGCATCAATTCCTGCAAGTGCATCTTCTACAACAAGACAATTTTCCGGCTTTTCCTCAACCATTTCCGCCGCTTTTATAAAAACCTCCGGATCCGGTTTTGACTTTGTAATGTTTGTTCCATCGCTGACCGCGTCAAAATATCCATCTAATCCAATTTGCTTTAAAATCTTCTTTGTATTCTTACTGCTTGATCCGATTGCAAGCTTGTAACCGCGCTGTCGCAAGGTGTCCAACGTATTTTTTACTTCATCCGAAAGATCCCTTGGAGACATCTTTTCCAATAGACGAACGTAACTTTCATTCTTTCTTGTAGCAAGCTGTTCTTTTTCTTCCTGTGTATAGCATCTTGATGCTCGCTCCAAAATGATATCAAGGCTTTCCATACGGCTTACACCCCTTAATCGTCCATTAATTTTCTCATCAAAATAGATTCCTTCTGCATCTGCCAATTCTTTCCACGCCTGATAGTGATAGTTATCTGTGAAACAAATGACCCCATCCAGGTCAAAAATAATAGCACGTATCGTATCCATAAAACACGCCTCCTTTTTCATTTGCTTCACCATAACAAAAATAAGGACAGCTTTTTAGCCTCTGATTAGACCAAAAAACTGTCCTTATTTGATATTTTTATTTTTGATGTGTTATGCGATAAGATCTCGGTGTCATACCAAATCTTTTTTTAAATTGCCTGAAAAAATAACTCTGATTCTCATATCCTACATCAAGTGAAATATCTTCGATTGACAGATCCGTTTCCTCAAGAAGTTTGACCGCAGCCTGAAATCGCCTCTGTTGCAGTAAATCCTGAAAATTTGCCCCTGTCTTTTGCTTGATCAGCTTACTTAATACGGTAACTGACTGATGTGTATCTGCTGCAATCTTTGTCAAATTTGCATTTTTACAATCACTGTTGATATATTCAAGAACCGACTGCACAATAGTCTCCTTGTAATCCATAGAAGAATTATGGCTCAAATTCTCCAAATGATTTAACAAATACAAAAAGACAAGTCCCATGGAATACTGATTGATAACATCTTCATTCATATATTCATAAAGCATGGATTCTATCATATTCTCCATCAGATTTTCAATCTGGGGATTCTCCTTTAAACGAAAAATCAGATAATGAGGAACCGGACTCTTCTGCCGGAATGCCCCTGCAATGAACTCCGCTAAAACATTTTTTTCCTGAAGCATTCCAAGCGGAATTTCAAAAAATTCCGGCAAAGCAATAAAATTGATTCCAATGTCTTCAAATTCAGCTCTGTGAATCGCATGTTCCACATACTGATTGAGCATCAGTAAATCTCCTTTATAAAGTGTTAATTCTTTTCCGTCAATTACATGTGTAATCTCCCCCTGTACCACATACATAAATTCCACATAATTATGCCGGTGCAACGGAAATTCCACAAATCTGCTGTGACGTCTTACAGTAATCAGTTTTCCCCTTCTGAGCAGTTTTTGACGATCAATCTCCTGTATGGACGCTTCGCTGTATAACTGTTCCTCAATCGCTGCCTGTCCTGCCTTATATTTACTTTCCTCTTCTGATATCTGCATAAGTTCATCAAGAAGTTGTTGTCTCATTCCTTCTTCTCCATTAAATACCCGGTCAAAGTCTGCATCACCAGATTTTGACTTAAAAGGGGGCATGATTCAAAGAATCATACCCCACTATTTACATGCCATTACCAATAAACAGCTTACTATTGATTTCTCAATGTCCTTCCCACAGAAACCGTATAATTAGATACAACCGTTGTCTTATCGGAAAGTGTTGTGGTTGCCTGTACAACAACGGAATTGATATTGACAGACATTCCTGAAGTAACGGAATAACTTGCGCCCGGTACACTCGATCCGGTGACGGTACAGTCTGCAATCACTCCGCCATCCATTCCCTGAATGCTCAGGCAGTTCTTTGCCAGATCCAGTGCCGTCTTACAGTTTACGGTAGATACGGTGCGATCTACACTGATCACTGGATTTGCCTGACTGTCGGTAACTTCCAGATATCCCGTAGTTGTAGCCAGTGATGTGCTCTGTCCATCACTTGGATAGAACTTCAGTTCCAGCAGATAAGTACCTGTCTGTGCCTTTGTCACAACATTTCCATTCAATGAAACCGCAGAAATCGGAATTTCTGATCCACTGCCAATTGCTGCAGGTTCTGTTGAAGATCCACCCTTTGACAGATCACTTCCATAATACTGTCCACCCTTACTGATCCTTACAGATGCAATATTCACATACCGATAGAATACGCCTCCGCGATACTCTGCCAGACGCAGTGTTGTCACTTTTGATGCAAGCAGATCCGATGCAGATGCTCCAGAAGTAATTGCCAGATCAATGACCGGTTTGCTGATATCAACCTTATAGGAAGATGCTCCATTATAAGGAGGAGTCTGTACAACAACGGTAACATTAACGGATGCCTTATGTCCGTTCATTGTCAGGGTCAGGGTATAATTGTAAACACCTGCTGCTCTTCCGGATGCGTCAAATACCATACGGTCGGTTGTCGGATCATAGGTAGCCATAGATACTTTATTGGTACTGTTTTCTACGATCTGGTATGTCTCATTCTCGAGTTTTAGACTCTGTCCATACTGATCTCTTCCCTCAATATTGACATATTCCTTATACCCTGTTGCATAAGCGTTTGACATGGTAATCTGCGTATTATCTGCAGACAATGTTGCAAGGTATGCCGGTTCCGCTACCGTAATCTCGTATACATAAGTGTATTCCTGCTTTGCATAGGTTGCGGTAACGATAATATTTGCGGTACCTGTCTTGATTGCTGTTGCATAAGCAACATTGTTCTTTCCAGGATTTACAAGCAATGTGTCCGGATCGGAAGACTCAAACTTGATGCTGTCATACTTCATCTCGGTATTGTCTGTATCCAAAGCCCGGAAATGTACATAATAATTGCTGCCGGATGCTACATTATGATTGTCCTTGTAATTGGATGCACTGTAATTCGGCACTGCCTCCGAAGAAGTAAGTGTAAGGTTTGTGTTGTTTGACACACTGGCTGCCTTACATACAAAGGTTCCGCTTCCGGTCAGTACCAGATTCGGATCACTTGCACATTTATAAGTCAGTGTAACCGTTCCGGTATCTCCCACTCCGGTCATATAAATCTTATTATCCTTTGTACGGTAACCATTTGTAATCCGTTCCGTATAAGTAATATCTCCCGGATATGCTGTCTTGACATCAATTCCATTCGCATCAAGAATCTCGTATTCGATTGGTGTCTCTTTTCCGACGGTCACTTCTGTTGTCACAACTCTAAGGCTGACCGGTCTTCCCACGGATGCGGTAAAGTCATATGTTGACTGTCCATCGGTAACCGTATAGATTGCACCGTCTTTCAGCTGATTATAGGTGGTAAGAAATACCTGTGTTGCGTCATCGGAAAATACAGCCGACTTGATTTCCATCTTTGCACCCGCCTGGGTCCGGATAGAAAAATCTCCTGTTTTCACAAGATTTTTGGCATTTCCGGAATATACAGCCGCTACCTTGTTTGCTGCCATCTGTGCAATTCCGGTCATGGAAGTTGCGACAGTGATAACCTTGCTGTCGGAAACCACTTTATTTCCCGCTTTTGCCTGCACGGTGATGGTATAAGTACCTTCTTTTGCCGGAGTAAATGCACCGGTCTTTGTAATCATGGACGAAACATCATTTCCGTTTCCATCCACAGCAGTCCAGACATTGGTGCTGATGGCATTTGCCGGAGTGATACGGAACTGGAACTGATAGGTCTGTCCCACCTGATATTTCAAGACTCCGTTATCTACAATAGAAATTGTTTTCGGCAGTATTTTAATCTTGGCAGACTTAGTCCTGACCGTGCTCACGCACTTCTTCCCTTTGTAAACTTTTGCAGTTACCATCACGGTTTTATTCTTTGCGGCTGCCTTTCCCTGGGTGCGGATTGTCAGACTGTTTGCAGATGTCTTTCCGCTCACGGATGTCGTTGTTTTCTTCAGCTTTGCATAACTTTTTCCGGTGCCGGAAAGGCTCCATTTTACCCTCTGCCCTTTGGTAAGATTGGTTACGGTATATTTATACACCCCCTTACCGGTGCTGTTTTCATAAAGAACCGTATAATTCTTTACAAATTTCGGTTTTGCTGCCGCATCTGCCTGTACTGGAAATACAGAAATAATCATTGCCAGCGCACACAATACAGCAATCAGTTTTTTGCTTTGCAAACGCATAATCTCTCCTCCTTATCTGGTTCACTCGCTACTTAAGAACAACGTCCTTTTGTCTTATATTAGCACACCCTCTGTGCTTTCGCAATTGTTCAGACAGAGGGTGTTTCTTAAGATTTTTTTAATCCAGGGCGATCGCTTCTTCTTCCCGTCTCCGGAGAATATCATATTCATCCGGTTCCATCCCCAGATCCACATAAAAGATCTGCTGCGGATGCGGACAGGATTCCATCGGCTCTCCCTTTTCATCCATCAGTCCCCGCACCGTAACGGTCACATTGCGTCCGTCCGGTTTCATCACTTCGATCTGTTCTCCGACAGAAAATTTATTCTTTTGTTCCATCCGGTACATTCCCTTTTCATTTTTCGGACCGACAATTCCCAGATAGGTATATCCCTTTTCATACGTGTTGTTATCGTAAATCTGTGTCTCCTCCGAAGGTTTTCCGTAGAAAAATCCCGTGGTAAACTGGCGGTATGTGCAGCTTTTGATCTGTTCGAGATACCATGGCATATTTTCCTGATATTTCTCCGGAGATTCCAGATAATCGTCAATCGCCTTACGGTAAGTACGCGCCACCGTTGCCACATAAAGTGCGGTCTTCATACGTCCCTCAATCTTAAAACTGTCAATTCCTGCTTCCAGAAGATCCGGAATATGCTCAATCATACACAGATCTTTGGAATTGAAAATATAGGTTCCGCGCTCATTCTCATATACCGGAAAATACTCACCCGGACGCTTCTCTTCAACCACAGAATATTTCCACCGGCACGGATGTGTACATGCCCCGCGGTTGGCATCCCTTCCTGTAAAATAATTGGACAGCAGACATCTTCCAGAATAGGAAATACACATAGCGCCATGTACAAATGTCTCTATCTCCAGATCATCGGAAATGTGTTCCCGGATCTGCCGGATCTCCCGCAGGGAAAGTTCTCTTGCCGTTACCACACGGGTAGCACCGAGTTTCTCCCAGAACTGAAATGTTCCGTAATTGGTGTTGTTTGCCTGTGTACTGATATGGCGGTCAATATCCGGGCATACTTCTCCGGCGATCGTAAAGATTGCCGGATCTGCAATGATCAGAGCATCCGGCCGGTCCGGCTTCATGTTCTGCAGTTCCGTAAGATATTCCCGCACACCGTCAAGATCATAATTATGTGCCAGAATATTTGCCGTCACATAAACTTTAACTCCCCGTGCATGTGCAAATGCAATTCCCTCTGCCATCTCTTCCATGGTAAAGTTTTTTGCCTTGGCTCTGAGTCCGAATGCCTCTCCCCCGATGTAGACCGCATCGGCTCCATAAATAACTGCAATTTTTAATACTTCCAGACTGCTTGCCGGAACAAGCAACTCATTCTTTCTCATCGTTTTCTACCTCTACTTTTGTACTGACTGTAATTCCATCTCCCACCGGCAGCACCGCTGTTACCAGATCTTTCCGGTGCGTTAACTCATACAAATATTCCCGCATCCGTTTGTAAATCGTCCGGTTTCTGCGGATCACCGCATAATGGGACTCAATAATGTCTCCATCCTGCAGCACATTATCCGAGACAAGTGTCCCTCCGGTTTTCAGCAGACGCAGAATATCCGGCATAAAATGAATATACTGTCCTTTTGCGGCATCCATAAAGATCAGATCAAACGGCTCGGTGAGTGTCGGAAGGATTTCCGCTGCATCCCCTTCAAGCAGTGTAATCTGCTCTTCTTTCCCTGCTCTCTTAAAATTTTCCCGGGCAATCGGGATTCGCTTTTCATAATTTTCAATCGTGACAATCTCACACGGTACCGGATCATATTCTGCCATCAGAATGGAAGAAAACCCTACCGCAGTACCGACTTCCAGAATTCTTTTTGGTTTTGTCATCGCCAGCAAAAGCTTCAAAAAGCTCTGCATCTCCTTCCGAATAATCGGAACATAGGAATCCAGAGCTTCTCGTTCGACAGCATCCAAAATTCTGGTATTTCCCGTATCCAGGGAATTGATATATGTTACCAGTCGTTCATCTACTATCATATTTATTTCTATTGTGCCTCCGTGCTTTCCACATCCTGCGTATCCGGTACCATCTGCTTTTCTGCAAAGAAACGATACCCGTAATCATAACAGGTCCTGCATAAATGAACGGTTCCATATAAAATCAGCAGGATCAGCATAATAACAAACGCAATTTTAATGAAAGTGAACAAAGCTTTATTCATAATACCCCTATACTTCCATGATAATCGGCATGATCATCGGACGTCTCTTGGTCTCTTTCCAGACGAAATCACCCAGAGCATCTTTTACTTCATTTTTGATCTTGCCCCAATCTGTAATGTTGTGATCCATACAATAATCCATGGTCTTATCGAGAACGGTTTTTGCTTCATCCATCAGACTCTCGGAATTACGTACATAGACGAAACCTCTCGATACGATATCCGGTCCTGCAAGTACCTGTCCGGATCCGTTTTCGAGTGTCATGACGACAATAATAATTCCGTCTTCTGCCAGACGCTGACGATCCCGAAGAACGATATTTCCGACATCTCCGACACCAAGTCCGTCTACCATTACATTGCCAACCGGCACATGTCCGGTCACTTCTGCACCATTCTCATCGATCTCAAGCACATCTCCGGAAGAAAGGATTTTGATATGATCACTGTCATATCCAAGCTCTTCCGCAATCTTCGCCTGTGCAATCAGATGCTTGTATTCTCCATGCACCGGAATCGCGTACAGCGGATTTACCAGAGAATAAATCAGCTTGATATCTTCCTTGCACGCATGTCCGCTGACATGTACATCTTCGAAAATCACATCTGCACCCTTGCGCATCAGTTCATTGATCACACCGGTAACCGATTTCTCATTTCCCGGAATCGGATGGGAACTGAATACAATGGTATCATTTGGCTTAATGGTAACTTTGCGGTGCATGCCGGATGCCATGCGGGACAATGCGGCCATGGACTCTCCCTGGCTTCCCGTTGTAATGATAACCGTCTTTTCATCCGGATAATTTTTCAGCTGATCCACATCAATCAGAATGTTATCCGGCAGGGAAATATATCCCAGTTCCGAAGCGATGGATACAATATTGACCATGCTTCGTCCCTCAATCGCAACTTTTCTGCCAAACTTGTCTGCAGAATTGATGATCTGCTGCACACGATCCACATTGGATGCAAATGTCGCAATAATAATTCTTGTATTTTTATGCTCGGAAAAAATGTTATCCAGCGTTTTTCCTACTGACTTTTCGGAATCTGTAAATCCCGGGCGCTCCGCATTGGTACTGTCACAAAGCAGTGCTAACACTCCTTTTTTACCGATCTCGCCGAAACGCTGCAGATCAATGGCATCTCCAAATACCGGTGTATAATCAACCTTAAAATCTCCTGTATGCAGGACAATTCCTGCCGGGGAATAAATCGCAAGTGCCGCCGCATCCTGAATACTGTGATTCGTGCGGATAAACTCTACACGGAAACATCCAAGATTGATGTGCTGTCCGTATTTGACAACTTTTCTTTTTACTTTTTTGAGCATATCATGCTCTTCGAGTTTGTGCTCGATCAGGGCATTGGTCAGTCTGGTCGAATAAATCGGCACATTGACATCTTTTAAAACATATGGGATGGCACCAATATGATCCTCATGTCCGTGCGTAATAAAAAATCCTTTGACACGATCAATATTTTCCTTTAAATAAGTGACATCCGGAATCACCAGATCCACTCCGTACATGTCATCTTCCGGGAATGCGAGACCGCAATCCACCACAATAATACTGTCTTCGTATTCAAAGGCAGTAATATTCATACCAATCTGCTCAAGACCTCCCAACGGTATAATCTTAAGCTTACTGTTATTCTGTTTTTCCTGTTTTTTCATAAATCCTCCAAATATAATATTCCGCTCTAATATAAAAGCTGTGTTTCTTCATCCGCAAGTTCAGCAAATATTTTCGCGAGTGCAGCAAACTCTGTATCATCATCTACCATCTCGTAAAATACTTCCTCATCCTGTGTCTTTATTTCTTTTAATATATATGCTTCACTGTCCCCGTTTTCATTGCCATCAGAGACAAGTAAGTATCTGATTCCATTCAGCTGTGTCTGTTCTTCCACAGCAAATTCCACCACCTCATTGGTGTCCGGATCTGTAAACTGAATTTTTTCCATTTATTTTTTCCTTGTATTTTTATTTTTCTTCTGGATGATTTGAAAGATAATCCAGATATCCCTGTAATATAAAAATAGCCGCAATTTCATCTACATATTCCTTGCGGTTTTCTCTTCGAATTCCTGTTTCCATCATCGAACGGTCTGCTGCAACTGTTGTCAGCCGTTCATCCCATAAAATAACAGGGAGACCACAGCGTTTTTCAAGCATTTCCTTGAATTCTTTTGTTTTCTCGCAGCGCTCCCCTTCTGTACTGTTCATATTTTTCGGGTAACCGAGCACAATTTTTTCCACCTCGTACTCGCTTACCAGCTGTTCGATCCGCGCCAGTGTCTGCCTGAGTTTCGTCGGAGCTTTCCTTCGGATAATTTCCACTCCCTGCGCTGTAATTAACAGCGCATCACTCACTGCAACACCCACTGTCTTTGAACCGAAATCCAATCCTAAAATCCGCATAATTCTCCCGTACCGGATTATTCCCAGGAATTGTTTTTGATGTATGCACGTAAAACTTCTTCTACAAGTTCGTCCCGCTCTACCTTCATGATCAGACTTCTCGCATTGTTATGACTGGTAATATATGTCGGATCTCCGGACATAATATATCCTACAATCTGATTCACCGGATTGTATCCTTTCTCACTCAATGCACGGAATACGATCTCTAAAACATCTCTTACCTGTAATTCCGGTTCCTTTTGTACTGTAAAATATTGTGTATTATTTAAATTCTCCATATTCGCCGTCCCTGCCCTTGTTCATTCCAACAAGTCCTGTCCCATCTATTGTATACGAAATTGAGGAAAAATACAAGCGCTATAGTTTCATACGGTAAATCTCATCGGTCAGAGCCGCTTCCACTCTTCCCCTTTTCATCACATTATCAAGCGGTTCTTCCGTTTTTGCCGCGATCTTTACATACTCTTTGGTATATCCAGTATACCACGTTTCTCCGTCAACTTCCATTGGTTCCTCAAAGAGTACTTCTTCCTCTTTTCCCACATAATACGCGCGGAATTCCCTCGACATACTTTCCGCAAGTGCCAGCAGCTGGGCACTGCGCTTCGTCTTGATTTCCTCCGGCACCTGATGTTCCATCACTGCCGCACGGGTTCCCTGCCGTCGGGAATATTTAAAAATATGCATCTCATAAAAATGAATGCGTTTTAAATACTCCTTTGTCTGTGCAAATTCTTCTTCTGTCTCTCCAGGAAATCCAACAATAACATCCGTTGTGATTGCCGGATGCGTAAAGTTTTTCCGTAAAATATTGCATGCATTTTCGTATTCTTCCGTCGTATATTTCCGGTTCATCCGGGCAAGCGTTGCATCGCATCCGCTCTGCAGTGACAGATGAAAATGCGGACAGATCTTCTCCATCTTTGCCAGTTCTTCTGCAAATGTTTCCGTCACGATTCTCGGTTCCAGCGATCCTAAACGGATACGCCGGATTCCCTCCACCTGATGCACCATCTGGATCAGATGCAGCAGACTTTCCCCGCAGTCAATCCCGTAGGAGCTTAAATGAATTCCGGTCAGTACCACTTCCTGATATCCGGACGCTGCCAGACGCTTTACTTCCTCCAGAACATTCTGAACATTTCTGCTTCTCACCCGTCCTCTGGCATACGGAATAATGCAGTAACTGCAGAACTGGTTACAGCCATCCTGTACTTTTATAAACGCGCGGGTATGCTCTGCTGCATGATCCAGTGTCAGCTCCTCAAATGCCTGTTTTTCGTGGTTAATATCCACCACAGCCTCCACCTTTTCTCCTCTGCCCGCAAAGAAAGCATCCAGCCGCTCTACCAGTTCTTTTTTCTGATTATTTCCGATCAGAATATCAATTGCTTCATCACATTTTGCCTCATCCTCTTTGGTCTGTACATAGCATCCGGCAGCAACAACAGCCGCATCCGGATTCCGCTTTTTTGCCCGGTGCAGCATCTGTCTTGATTTGCGGTCCGCCATATTTGTTACGGAACAGGTATTGATCACATAGACATCTGCTTTCTCCGAAAACGGCACGATTTCGTACCCCGCTTCTTCAAGCATCTGCTGCATAGCTTCTGTCTCATATGCATTCACTTTGCATCCCAGATTGTGTAATGCTGCTTTTTTCATTTTTACTCCTTTATACAATTATCTTCATACATTTCTTGACTTTTCCAATAAAAAATATTACTATCAAAGATATAAACAGCATGAGTTTTTCATGAATATTTTCAAGGAGGTTTTCATTATGAAAACAGTACAGATTTCATTAAATTCTATTGGAAAAGTAAAATCATTTGTTAATACCATCTCTCAGTTTGAATACGATTTTGATCTGATTTCCGGCAGATATGTCATTGACGCAAAATCCATCATGGGAATTTTCAGCCTGGATCTTTCCAAGCCGATTGATCTCGCCATCCATACCGAGGATAATCTGAATGAGATTCTGGAAGCTTTAAAGCCATACATTATTTCCCAGTAATTACTTACAAAATCCCCTGTCTGTATTGCAGACAGGGGATTTTTTGTTTCACGGAAATAATTTTCCAAAAACAGATTATTCTGCATCTACCAGAATCGTCTCTGTCGTATCGATTGCTGTCTGCATCAGTTCGTCTATTTTTTCTTCCAGCCGGCACTCTGATTTTTTAATATGTTTCAGGCTTGGCTTGGTAACCGGATGCTTTGCCACGAAAATCGTACAACAATCCTCATACGGAAGAATGGACGTCTCGTATGTGTCAATTTTTTCTGCGATTGATACAATATCCTGCTTGTCCATGGCAATGAGCGGACGGTATACCGGCATATGACACACTTCATTGGTCACCGCAAGGGACTGCATGGTCTGGCTTGCCACCTGCCCGATACTCTCTCCGGTAATCATACCCAGACATTTTCCCTCTTCGGCAAAATGCTCTGCAATTTTCATCATATAACGACGCATGATAATTGTCAGTTCCTCATGCGGACATTTTTCGTAAATATATAGCTGAATATCGGTAAAATTCACCACGTGAAGCTTGATCTGTCCAGAATATCTCGCCACTTTCTTTGCCAGATCAATTACTTTCTGCTTTGCACGCTCACTGGTGTAAGGCGGCGCATGAAAATAGGTTGCCTCAAGTGTTACGCCTCGTTTGGATACCATATATCCTGCAACCGGAGAATCAATTCCGCCGGACAGAAGAAGCATTGCTCGTCCTGCTGTGCCCAGCGGCATGCCTCCCGGTCCTGGAATCTCTGTCGAATAAATATTGATCATCGGACGGATCTCAATGTGAATCATCACTTCCGGATGATGCACATCCACACGGGTTTGTGGAAATGCTTCCAATATCTTTTCTCCCACTGCTGCATTGATCTCCATGGAAGTCATCGGATAATTCTTTCTGGCACGGCGTGCATCCACTTTGAATGTAAAGTTTTTATCCGGATAGGTCCGGTCCACATAGTCACATACTACTTTTGCCAGGGCGTCAAATCCTTCATCCTCCACAAGTACCACTGGACAGATTCCGACAATACCAAAAATCCGCTGTAAGGTTTCTACGGTCTCCTCATAATCGTATTCCCCTTCGGTATCCACATAGATACGTCCGTTTTCCTTGCGTACCTGAAAGTTTCCCTCTACGCGTTCCAGATGATACCGGATATTTTGTACCAGTGCATCCTCAAACAGATAACGGTTCTTTCCCTTAATGGCAATTTCCGCATATTTAATCAAAAATGATTTATACATACTGCTCTCCTTTTTCTAATGTCTTGTATATTTCTGCAGCATCGGAACCAATGCCGCCATCTCTTTTACTGCATAATCAATCTCTTCTTCCGTTGTCTCCACGCAAAAGCTGAACCGGATGGTTGCATCCAAAAACTCTGGCTTTAAGCCAATACTTTTTAGCGTATGACTGACGGAAGGCTTGTTGGAAGAACATGCACTTCCCGCTGACACATAGATCTCTTTATCCTCTAATGCATGAAGCAATACTTCCGCGCGCACACCTTCCGTGCTGACACTGACAATATGCGGTGCATTGCTGCGATCGGTATGGCCGTTGACGTGTACACCCGGAATTTTTGTCACTCCCTCAATAAAATGCTCTCGCAGGGTATACATCCGGTCGATTTTTTCCTCAAAACCAGTATAAATACGTTCCGCTGCTACGCCAAGTCCTGCGATTGCCGGAACATTTTCCGTGCCGGAACGCATTCCCCTCTGCTGTCCGCCTCCGTTTAACAGCGGATGAATTTTCGTCTTGTCTTTGATATATAAAAATCCGCTTCCTTTCGGTCCATGAATCTTATGTCCGCTGACCGAGAGAAGGTCTACATGCATTTTTGCCGGATAAATTCTCATTTTTCCATAGGACTGAATGGCATCCACATGAAAAAGCGTCTGTGGATTACACTGTTTGATCAGTGCCCCCGCTTCCGCGATCGGCTCCACCGCTCCGATTTCATTATTTACCTGCATGAGGGAAACCAGAATGGTATCCGGCCGGATTGCCGCTTTCAGATCGTCCAGAGAAATCACACCATAAGCATCTACCGGAAGATATGTGACTTCATATCCGTGTTCCTCCAGATATGCCATCGTTGCCGACACGGACGGATGTTCAATGGACGTTGTTATCACATGTTTTCCACTTCGCTTGTTTGCCTCTGCCACACCGATAATTGCAAGATTATTGGACTCTGTACCACCTGACGTAAAACAGATTTCTTTTTCCTGTACCTTTAATGTCTTTGCAATTTTTTTTCTTGCATCGTTCATATAATTTTCGGCGATCACGCCTTTGTTGTGCAGGGAAGATGGATTTCCATAATCCTCCGTCAGTAATTTTACCACCAGCTGTGCCGCTTCCTCACAACATCTTGTCGTTGCCGAATTATCCAAATATGCTTCCATTTTTCCCCTTCTTATATATCCAATTCGTATATCAGCATGGAAAGTGTTGCCATTCCTGCTGTTTCTGTGCGCAAAATACGTCTGCCAAGAGAGATCCGATGCATGTCTTTATCCAGCTGCGCAATCTCTTCCGGGGAAAATCCGCCCTCCGGACCGATCATGACTCCGATGGACGCCCCTTCCGGAATCGAGCGAAAGATCTCTCTTGTTGCTTCCATGCCTCTTTCATTCTCATACGGAACCAGGACAACGTCCAGCTCCTTTGCCTCTTCCAATGCCTGTTTCCAGGAAAGTGGCATCTGAATCTGCGGAATCACGGTCCGCTTCGACTGTTTTGCCGCACTCTCTGCAATTGCCTGCCACCGCTTACATTTGCTCTGTGCCTTCTTTTCATCCAGCTTTACCACACAGTTTTTCATGGCAACCGGTATGACGGTATAGACACCAAGTTCCACGGTCTTTTGTATGATCAGTTCCATCTTATCACTTTTAGGAAGGCCCTGAAAAAGATACACCTTATGGGAAAACTCTGTTCCCATTTCATCGGTATCCTCTATCTGTGCCCAGACCTCTTCCTCTGTAATTTCCAGAATACGGCAAAAATACGATCTGCCGCTCTGATCGCTGATGCGGATTTTCTCCCCTGTCTTCATGCGCAGCACATGACCGATATGATTGACATCACTGCCCACAATGCAGATCCGATCCTGCTGCACCTGTTCATCTTCCACAAAAAACTGGTACATACCCTGCTCCTACTGTTTCTGTGCGGTAATATTTACCCACTCACCCTGATGATTGATTTCCACTACAGTAAGTCCTGCTGCTTCCATCGCTTCTTTTACTTCGTTTTCCTTAAAATCAATGATGCCGGAAGTGATAAAATAACCACCCTGTTTTAATCTGGCCGGAATGACAGGTGCCATGGCAATGATAACTGGTGCTAAAATATTTGCCACAACAATCTCATATTCCTCTGTCCCAACCTTTTCCCGAAGTTCTTCATCATCAATCAGATTTCCCACATAAAAGGTTCCCAGAGACAAATCGAGATGGTTTACCTGCATATTATCCCTTGTAGAAGTCATGCAGTCTGCATCCAGATCCGTTCCCACGACTTCTCTTGCGCCGAGTTTTAATGCCACAATCGATAAAATTCCACTGCCACATCCCACATCCAGTACTTTCGGATGTTTTCCTTCCACATATTTCTGTAACTGCCGGATGCAAAGCTGTGTCGTTTCATGTTTTCCTGTTCCGAAAGAAATTCCCGGATCGATCTCAATCAGAAATTTATCTTTGTCTTCTTCCTTTAATTCTTCCCAGGTCGGTTTGATTAATATATCATCAATGGTAAAAGAAGTAAAATATTTTTTCCAGTTATTGATCCAGTCAAGATCTTCTGTTTCGGAAGATGTAATGACACCGCTTCCCACTTCCACCATGTCACGCAGTTTCTCGAGTCCGATCTTTACCTGCTTTAAAATCCCCGTCTGATCACTGCCGTCTTCTTCCACATAAAAGCTCACATGGCTGATGCCCTCATCCGGAGGAAGTTCCGGCAGAAAATCAATAAACATATCCGCCTGGTCTTCTTTGGTAAGCGGAATATTGTCTTCAATCTCTATTCCCTCAATGCCCAGATCCATCAGCATGGAACTCATAAAATCCTCTGCTGCGGTCGTTGTCTCAATTGTATATTTTTTCCACTTCATGTTACCATCCTCTCAATTCTACACTAAGGCATACTGTATATATCATACCTTATTTCCAATAAAATTTCAAGAAAACATTGTACATCAAAAAAACCCATGTTATAATATAGGGGTTAAGTTGATAGTTATACAGTTATAGGAGAAAACAATAAATGGATAAACGCAATCTTGTAGAAGGACTTCAGAAAGCATTCAACACCGATGACCGGCAGCGAAATACTTCTGATACCAGTGATGTAGAATATAAAGAGAACACCAATACTCTCTATATCAAAAAACAGAGAACCTACAATATGGAAGAAAACATGCAGTCCGCCACTGCCATGTCAGAGGAGGAGATTTTTAAGCGTCTTCATGAGGAACGACATTAAACATGTTAAACATGCATAAAACAGCCATACGGTCTGCGGACAAACCGTATGGCTGTTTTAATTTTTGTACACAGCACAAAGCTTATGATACTCACTGTTAATTTCCTGAACGGTATTCTTATCCCCATCCAGATTATCCGGATGATAAATTTTGATCAGGTCTTTATAACGTTTCTTAAGAGACTGTCTGCTCTCTACTCCGGAGAAGAACATTTCTCCTCTGATAACAGGCTGCTCTGCTGTCACGGAAAAATCGCTTACCCGCTGATAGAAAGCTTTCTGCTTCTTCACATGTTCTTTCTCTGTTGCAAGTTTCACCAGTTCTTCTTCGAGTATTTTAAATTTCATATTGAAAAGCTTCTGCTGCTGTTCCAGACGGCGGTCTTCAATCTCCACCCGCCGGGTAAATTCCCGCCGTTCACGCTCCAGCGTGCGGCGCTGCTCCTCCAAAGCTTTACGTTCTTCTTCCAGCGTCATCCCCCACATGCCTCCGTATCCGTACACACATGCTGCCAATAATACTAACAGACTCATCATACAATACTTTGTACCAGATTACTATAGGCGATTTGTACTAATGTTCATCGAAAGATTCTTTGATTTTGTCCATAAAACCCTTCTTTTTTTCTTTTCCGGTCTGTGCTCCGCCCTCTTTATTCAGGGAATTTCCCGTCAATTCATCAAATTTACGCAACGCCTCTTTTGCCTCTTTGTTTAAGCCCGTCGGCGTGTTGACAATCAGTGTTACATAATGGTCTCCACGTACTGCCTTGTTTCGGATCGATGGTACTCCTTTGCCTTTCAGACGGATTCTCGTTCCGCTCTGGGTACCAGGTGCAACGGTATAGATGATATCTCCGTCCACCGTCCTGATACGGATATCCCCGCCCAGTGCTGCAATACCAAAGGAAATCGAAGCATTGGAAAATATATTCATGTCCTGACGTTCAAACGCATTGCTTCTGGAAACAAGAACTTCTACCAGAAGATCTCCTCTCGGACCTCCGTTTCGTCCCGGTTCTCCGTAACCTCTGACACGAACAGACTGTCCATTATCAATTCCGGCCGGAATCTCTACGGTCTTTCGTACTTTCTTTGAGATATATCCCGTTCCCCGGCAATCCGGACATTTTTCACGGATCACCTTACCGGTACCGCCGCAATCCGGACAGGTCTGCACATTCTGCATCATGCCAAACAAAGACTGCTGGGAATATACCACTTTCCCTTTTCCCCCGCACTTGCTGCAGGTTTCCGGTGAAGTTCCCGGTTTTGCCCCGGTTCCGTGACAGGTCTTACATTCTTCTTTATACGGGAACTCAAGTTCCTTAGAACATCCAAACACAGCTTCTTCAAACGTAATACGGACGGTAAGACGTACACTTGCACCCTGCGCCGGTCCGTTATTGTTGCTGTTTCGTCTTCCGCCACCGAAAAAGTCTCCGAAAATATCGCCAAAGATATCTCCCATATCCATGCCGGAAAAATCGAATCCGCCTGCACCGCCGGCGCCTCCATCAAACGCGGCATGACCAAACTGATCATACTGTCTGCGCTTTTCCGGATCGCTCAAAACGGCATATGCCTCCTGCGCTTCCTTAAATTTTTCCTCACACTCTTTATCTCCCGGATGCATATCCGGATGATACTTCTTGGCGGTTGTACGGAAAGCTTTTTTTATTTCTGCTTCCGTTGCGGTCTTTGGAATTCCAAGGACCTCGTAATAATCTCTTTTCTCTGCCATAATATTAATCCCTTATAGTACGCATAGGGTTTCCGGAAAACCGGAAACCCCACGCTTTGTCTATTTATTTTCTAAATTAAACCTCTTTGAAATCTGCATCGATGACATCATCATCTGCACCATTTGCTCCTGCTCCGGTGTTTGCTCCTGCTGCAGAACCCATATCAGGACCTGCTCCCGGATTCGGGCCTGCGCCTGCTGCACCCTGTGCTGCCTGTGCCTGCTCATACATCTTTGCAAATACCTTCTGTGCACTCTGTGTCAGTTTCTCCTGTGCTGCCTTTAATTCCGCAACATCTGCATCTGTCATCTGCTCTGCTTCCTTGTGTGCATCCAGGAAAGCCTTTACTGCTGCAACGTCAGCTTCTACTGCTGACTTGTCTGCAGGATCAACCTGATCTCCTACCTGCTTTAATGCATCCTCTGTCTGGAATACAAAGCTCTCAGCTTCATTTCTGGCATCGATTGCTTCTTTTCTCTTCTTATCCTGTGCTTCAAACTCAGCAGCTTCCTTAACAGCCTTATCGATTTCTTCATCTGACATGTTAGATCCGGCTGTGATTGTGATATGCTGCTCTTTGCCTGTTCCAAGATCCTTGGCAGATACATTTACAATACCGTTTGCATCGATATCGAATGTAACCTCGATCTGTGGAACACCACGACGTGCTGGCGGGATACCATCCAGACGGAACTGTCCGAGAGATTTGTTATCTCTTGCGAACTGACGCTCACCCTGTACAACGTTGATATCTACAGCGGTCTGGTTATCTGCTGCGGTAGAGAAGATCTGGCTCTTCTTCGTAGGAATGGTAGTATTTCTCTCGATCAGACGGGTTGCAATACCACCCATGGTCTCGATAGAAAGTGACAGTGGTGTTACATCGAGAAGTAAGATCTCGCCGGCACCTGCATCACCTGCTAATTTACCACCCTGAATAGAAGCACCGATTGCTACACACTCATCCGGGTTTAAGGACTTGCTTGGCTCTTTGCCTGTCATCTGTCTTACCTTATCCTGTACAGCCGGGATACGTGTAGAACCACCAACCAGAAGAACCTGGCCTAAATCTGCATTGGTAAGACCTGCATCCTTCATAGCGTTCTGTACCGGTACTGCAGTTCTCTCTACGAGATCATGTGTTAATTCATCAAATTTTGCTCTGGTGAGGTTCATATCAAAGTGCTTTGGTCCCTCAGCAGTAGCTGTGATGAATGGTAAGTTAATATTTGTAGTAGTTGCGGAAGAAAGTTCCTTCTTTGCTTTCTCGGCAGCTTCTTTTAATCTCTGTAAAGCCATCTTGTCGGTAGAAAGATCAACACCCTCTGCCTTCTTAAACTCATCGATCATCCACTGTGTGATCTTGTTATCAAAATCATCACCACCAAGATGTGTATCACCGTTGGTAGATAATACTTCGATGACACCGTCACCGATCTCAATGATAGATACATCAAATGTACCACCACCAAGGTCATATACCATGATCTTTTGTTCTTTTTCGTTATCAAGGCCATATGCAAGTGCTGCTGCAGTAGGCTCGTTGATGATACGCTTTACATCCAGACCTGCAATCTTTCCGGCATCCTTGGTTGCCTGACGCTGTGCATCGTTGAAATATGCAGGAACTGTAATAACAGCTTCTGTAACCTTTTCTCCAAGGTATCCTTCTGCATCAGCCTTTAATTTCTGAAGTACCATAGCGGAAATCTGCTGTGGACTGTACTGTTTGTCATCAATGGCTACTTTATAATCCGTACCCATATGTCTCTTAATGGAAGAAATCGTCTTCTCAGCGTTTGTAACAGCCTGACGCTTTGCCGGCTCACCGATGAGACGCTCTCCTGTCTTTGTAAATGCTACAACGGATGGTGTTGTTCTTGCACCTTCCTGGTTTGCAATAACGGTAGGTTTTCCACCTTCCATAACAGCTACACAGCTGTTGGTTGTTCCTAAGTCAATACCAATGATCTTGCCCATTTTCTTTTCCTCCTGCTAAAATTATGATCAAATAAAATTGTTTTGCTAATTTATGATTTACTACTCCATGCGGAATAGGAAATACCTTTATTCGCTGACTACAGCGACCATACTGTGGCGGACCACATTGTCCTTGTAGGTGTAACCTTTTTGTAATTCCTGGGCAACTGTTCCCGGTTCATACTCTTCGCTTTCCACCTGCATAACTGCATTGTGGAGATCCGGATCAAATTCCTTTCCCAGTGCCTCAATCGGTTTCACCCCGATGGCATCTAATTCTGTCAGCATCTGCTTATATACTTTATCCATACCGGTAACAAAAGCATCATCCTTTTGTTCCTCTGGTACAGCTGCAAGCCCACGCTCGAAATTGTCGATAACCGGGAGAATCTTTTCAATGATTGTTCTTGCTCCCATGTCAAACATCTGCGCTTTTTCTTTTTCCGTACGTTTACGGAAATTATCAAACTCTGCCATCTGACGTTTCAGACGGTCGTTTAAATCTTCAATCTGTTCGTCTTTTTTATCTTTCTTTTTCTTTCCAAAGGCACCCTTTTTTTCGGATTTCTCTTCTTTCTTTGTATCCTTTTCTTCGGCTGCAGTTTCTTTTGTTTCCTCTGCCGCCGTCTCCTTTGTGTCCTTTGTTTCTTCACATGTCTGTTCAGCCTTGGTTTCTTTTGTATCTACTGCCTCTTCTTCCATGACTTTTTTGTTCTCTGCCATGTTTACCACCTTTCTAGGATTGCCCTTTTTCTTTATCAAAAATACCGTCTAACTGGGACTTTAAGTTTTTGAGGTTGTCAACAACATTCTCGTAATCCATCCGTTTCGGACCAACAATTCCGATCGTTCCTTTGACGCCCTCCCCCAGATCATAAGTTGCGGTAACGACACTGCAATCTTTCATGGTCTGTACCGGAGCTTCATTTCCGATATAAACCTGTATTTCATTTCCTTTGCTCTCCCCCTCAGAAAGGGATTCCGTTACCAGATTTACCAGCTCATCTTTTTCCTCAAATGTGGAAAGAAGACCTGCCGCACTCTCTGAATCAGAAAGTTCCGGATATTTCAAAATATTGGTTGCACCGCTTGTGTAGATCTGCAGATCCTCGTTTTCACTCAGTGTCTGTCCCAGTGCATCCAGCACATGGGAAACAATCTCACTGTGCACGCCTGCCTGCTCTTTCAGTTTGGAAATCGTTCCCAGATTGATTTCCTGCAGTGACAACCCATTCAATGCTGTATTCAGCAGAATGTTCAGTTTCAGTAAAGTTTCGTTGTCGAGCGGTTCTTCCACATCGATCATCTGATTCTTTACCATGTTGCTGTTCATTACGATAACTGCCAGTATATGTTTCTCATCTACATTGGACAGCTGCATAAACTTTACTTTGTTTCCACTGTAAGTCGGTGCGGAAACAATTGTCGCATAATTGGTGTTGTTTGCAAGCATCTTTGCAACCTTTTTTAATACCTCATCCATCTTCTGGGTTTTTTCTATTACGAAGTCCTTCATTTCTTTGACTTCCCGGTCTTTTTCCTGCATCAGATGATCCACATAAAACCGATAGCCTTTGTCTGAAGGAATTCTTCCTGCTGATGTATGTGGCTGCACGATATAACCAAGTTCTTCAAGATCTGCCATCTCATTGCGGATGGTTGCAGAACTTAAATTCAGATCCGTATATTTTGAAATGGTTCGTGATCCCACAGGTTCACCGGTTGCAAGATAATTACGGATAACTGCATCCAGAATTTTTACTTTTCTTTCATCCAATTCCATATTCTCGTCTGCCATTTTCCCGTCTCCTGTTCCTGAACCTTCACCGGTTGTTTTTGGTTTGTTAGCACTCATTTACTTAGAGTGCTAATATCGTTCTGCTATTAAAATAGCACCAAGGTGTTTTTTTGTCAACACCCTGATGCTATTTTATTTTTATTTTATAATTATATTTTATAAAAGAAACTTCGCCATCACGTAGTTGGCCAGATCCATCCCCTTGTCGGTCAGTGCAATCCTGCCAGCAACCATCTGCAAAAGTCCCTGGTCTTTCAGCTTGCGAAGTGTTTCCAGATACACGGCCTCAATCGGTACCCCAAAGCTTTGCTCAAATGCTGCTCTGGTTACTCCCTCATTCATCCGCAGCCCCAGAAACATAAATTCCTCCATCTGTTCTTTTCTTGTCAGAATCTGTGCCTGTTCCTGTACACAGCTGCCAATCCAGAGATCCTCTGGTACGGCATGCTCCCCGTCTTTTAAAAACTCTGCCGGAGACTTTTCCTGCAGGTGGTCACAAAATTCTCCATACGCATACAGCTGCCGGGTGTTGGTATACCGGACATTTTCCACCAGGGAAGATGCCCCCAGCCCCAGCCCCAGATAATTTTCTCTGGTCCAGTAGCCAATGTTATGTCTGCAGGCATACCCCGGCTGGGCAAAATTGGAGATTTCATACTGCCGGTATCCTGCCTGTTTCAATACATCCTGCGTGGCCTTATAAATACGGTATACCTCATCCTCGTCCGGAAGAATCTCTGTATGAAGTCCGGCTTCCTGCTTCACTGCGTCAAACTTATACCGTTCATAAAACGGTGTCCCCTTTTCTATGATCAGGGAATATGCCGAAATATGTTCCGGTTTCAGCCGGATCACCGTCTGCAGGGATTCTAAAAATTTGTCCAGCGTCTGGTAAGGCAGACCGCTCATCAGATCAATATTGATATTTTCAAACCCTGCATTTCTCGCCAGCTCATACGTTTTTAAAAACTGATCATACGTGTGAATTCTTCCAAGTGCTTTCAGCTCCTCATTGTTTGTTGACTGCAGTCCGATCGAGAGGCGGTTGATCCCCGCACTCTGATAGACATTCAGTTTCTTTGCCGTCACCGTTCCCGGATTGCACTCGATGCTGATCTCCGCATCCGCCTCCACATGAAAACTCGAAGCAACCTGCTGCAGCACGGTGTAAATCAGATTTTCCTCCAGCCAGCTCGGCGTGCCCCCTCCGATATAAATTGTCGGGACATGATAATCCCCAAGCAGATTTCCGTAATAACGGATTTCCTGCAGCAGGGCATGCACATATCTGATCTGTGTATTGCTGTCTGCCGGAAAGGACAGGAAATCACAGTAATCACACTTTTTCACGCAAAAAGGGATATGAATATATAATTCCAGTTTCTTTTCATTCATAGAATCAGTCTTCATCCAGTTTCAATACACTCATGAATGCCTCCTGCGGCACTTCTACGCTGCCGACCTGACGCATTCTCTTCTTTCCTTCCTTCTGTTTCTCCAGAAGCTTTTTCTTACGGGAAATATCACCGCCGTAACATTTTGCCAGGACATCCTTGCGCATGGCCTTAACCGTTTCACGAGCGATGACTTTTCCGTTTACGGCTGCCTGAATCGGGATTTCAAACAGATGTCTCGGAATCTCTTCTTTCAGACGCTCACACATTTTACGGCCTCTGTCGTATGCACTGTCTTTGAATACAATAAAGGATAAGGCGTCCACCATCTCCTTATTAATAAGAATATCCAGTTTGACAAGGTCGGAACGGACATATCCTTTCATTTCATAATCAAAAGAGGCATATCCGCGAGACCGCGACTTTAATGCATCAAAGAAATCGTAAATAATCTCATTCAGTGGCATATCATATTTGATCACGGCACGGGTTGCTTCAATATAATCCATGCTGATATAAATACCGCGGCGTTCCTGACAAAGCTTCATAATTGCCCCGACATACTCGCTGGTTACCATGATCTCTGCCGATACAAACGGTTCCTCCATATATTCAATCTCCGAAGGGTCCGGCAGATTGGACGGATTGGTCAGGTCAAACACTTCTCCGTTGGTCTTGTGCACCTTATAAATAACACCGGGTGCCGTAGTCACAAGATCCAGATTAAACTCACGCTCTAAACGCTCCTGAATAATCTCAAGATGCAGTAATCCAAGGAAGCCGCAGCGGAATCCAAATCCCAGGGCAAGGGACGTCTCCGGTTCATACTGTAACGATGCATCATTGACCTGCAGTTTTTCAAGCGCATCCCGCAGATCCGGATACTTGGCAGAGTCTGCCGGATATAATCCGCAGTACACCATCGGATTGACCTTTTTATATCCCGGAAGCGGTTCTGCACACGGGCGGTCGAGCTCTGTCACAGTGTCTCCGACACGTGTATCGCGCACATTTTTAATGCTCGCCGCGATATATCCAACCATACCTGCGGAAAGCTCGTCACACGGAATAAACTGCCCGGCACCGAAATATCCCACTTCTGTCACCAGATCCTCGGCTCCTGTGGCCATCATTTTGATTTTGGTTCCCACTTTGACGGTACCTTCCTTGATCCGGCAGAAAACAATTACACCCTTATAGGAATCATACAGCGCATCGAAGATCAACGCCTTAAGTGGTGCCTTCGGATCTCCGGCAGGTGCCGGAATCTTTGTCACGATCTGTTCAAGCACTTCCTCAATATTCAGTCCGGTCTTTGCAGAAATACGCGGAGCATCCATCGCCTCGATACCGATCACATCCTCGATTTCCTGTGCGACCTCTTCCGGGCGTGCACTCGGCAGATCAATCTTATTGATGACCGGAAGCACATCCAGATCATGATCCAGTGCCAGATAGACATTGGCAAGTGTCTGGGCTTCCACACCCTGTGCGGCATCCACAACCAGGATGGCACCATCACACGCTGCAAGACTCCGGGATACTTCATAATTAAAATCCACGTGTCCCGGCGTATCAATCAGGTTAAAAATATATTCCTCTCCATCCTTTGCCTGATAAATGATGCGCACTGCCTGGGATTTGATCGTGATTCCCCTCTCACGCTCCAGATCCATATTATCGAGAACCTGTGCCTGCATCTCACGGCTGGTCAGCGTTCCTGTTTTTTCTATGATTCGATCCGCAAGTGTAGACTTACCGTGATCAATATGGGCAATAATACAAAAATTACGAATTTTGCTCTGATCGATTGACATCTTATTCCTCTTTTTCTTTCTACTATAATTTATCGTTTGATAAGTACGGTCCATCAGATGCTGATAGAACCTACGCAATGTTACATTATACCGAAAACAGGTCTATAAATCAAACATTGACATCCACTTTTTCCATAATACCTGTTTGGTATCATCGTCCGCAAATGCCGAATGCAGCGAAGCCATATAAATTTTCTCACACATCGGCTCTTGAAACATCCCGGCTTCTGCCAGACGCATATACTCATCCGTACAGCTGGTATCGCTGACGGTACGGTTGTCCGTATTGATGGAAAGCAAAATTCCGGCATCGTAAAATTCCCTAAACGGATAGTCTGTAAAATCCGTGACCGCCTTTGTCTGCAGATTACTCGTCGGACACAGTTCCACTCCGATCTTTTTCTCTGCAACTTCCTTCTTTAATTCCTCGTCCCCGCTCATGGCAATTCCGTGACCGATCCGCGATGTTCCCAATTCAATGGCCGTACGGATTTCTTCCCTGCTTCCACATTCTCCTGCATGGATGGTATATGGCATGCCATATTTTTTTGCAGTGGCAAATACGTCCGCAAACGCTGCTGTCGGGTACGCCTTTTCATCCCCTGCCAGATCACAGGCAACAACACCGTTTCCGAGAAATTCCCGCGCTTCTTTTAACATGGCAATATTTTTTCCGGTTTCCAGATTGCGCATGGTGCAGACAATCATTCCGGTCAGGATGTCCGCTTTTTCTTCTGCTTTTTTCAGGCCATCCCGGACGCTCTCTAAGATTTCCCGGACCGAAAGCCCCTGTTCCATGGAAAATGCAGGTGCAAAACGCACTTCCAGATATTTGACCTGTTCTTTTGCAGCAGAAAGTGCCAGATCCTGTGCTGCTGCCGAAAGTCCCTCCTTCGTCTGCAGGCAGCCAAGCGGCAGTTCAAACTTCTCCAGATACTCTGCCAGTGAACTGCAGTCCATCGGTGCCACCAGTTTTTCCCGCAGTTCTTCCAGCCCCAGCGGCTCTTTTTTCTCCTGCTGCATCAGTTTCTGGATCAGGGGCAGGCTCACCGAACCGTCCAGATGACAGTGCAGCTCTATTTTTGGCATATTGTGTGCAATAAATCGATTCATCATCGGCTTTTCCCTCTCTTCTGCAAACTATAACAACGGAAGAAGTGATGTGCCGATCGTATTTGCCGGCATCTGCACTCCAAAATTATCCGCAATGGTCGCCCCGATCACCGCAAATGTATCCTGTGTCGGGAGCGGCCCGCTTCCCTGATCGGATGGCGAATACAAAAGCAGCGGCACCTGCTCTCTTGTGTGATCCGTCCCCTTGTACGTTGGATCGTTTCCATGGTCCGCCGTGATCATCAACAGATCCTCTTTTTTAAGCAGTGGCATAAGTTCTCCGAGCTTTTTGTCAAACCGCTCGATTTCCTCTCCGTATCCGATCGGATTTCTCCGGTGTCCCCACAGGGCATCAAAATCGACCAGATTGGTAAAGCACAAACCGCAGAAATCGGATTGGGCCAGCGCAATGGTCTGATCCATCCCATGGACACTGCTGGTCGAATGCAGACTTTTTGTAATTCCGTATCCGTCAAAAATATCATGGATCTTTCCGACTGCCAGCACGTCATATCCGGCTTCCTGAAGCGCATTTAATGCTGTTGGCCCGGTCGGTTTCAACGCATAATCCCTGCGGTTGCTGGTTCTGACAAACTCGCCTTTTTTCTTTCCCACATACGGGCGGGCGATCACGCGTCCCACCCTCCACGCATCACGCATCGTCAGTTCCCTGGCAATCTCACAGTAATGATACAGGGTCTCTAATCCCATCGTCTCCTCGTTCCCGCAGATCTGCAGAACCGAATCTGCCGATGTGTACACGATCAGCTTTCCTTCCCTGATTTCCTGCTCGCCGAGTTCCTCTAAAATCTTTGTTCCGCTTTCCGCCCGGTTTCCTATAATTTTTCTGCCGCATCTTTTTTCCAGCTCTGCGATCAGCTCCGGCGGAAATCCATGTTCCGTAAAGGTGATGAAAGGCTTTTTTGTTTCAATCCCCATCATCTCCCAGTGTCCGGTCATGGTGTCTTTTCCGTTGCTTTTTTCATTCAGTGCCGCATAATATCCAAGTGGATGTTCCTGCGGCTGTACCTGTTTTAAGGATTTCAGGTTTGCCAGCCCTAAAGATGCCAGGTTTGGAATATAAAAATGTTCCACGGTCTGTGAAATATGCCCTAATGTATCGGCACCTTCATCTCCGAAGCGTGCGGCATCTGCCATCGCTCCCATTCCCATCGAATCGAGTACTATTACAAAAACACGTTTCAATCGTCTGTCCATGATTTACTCTCCTCCCTGTTTCTTAAGATTTTCCGGTCCAAAACTAAGAGGCAGCAGTTCCTCCAGCGTGTGTACTTCATAGTCCTCCTGGGATCTTGCAAGTACAATCTCAAAATCTCCCGGACAGAATTCCCGCATCACCTGTCTGCAGATTCCACACGGACTGCAAAGATCCGTACATTGGTTTTCCTCTGCCGTTTTTGGGTACAAAACACTTCCACCAACGATTGCAATCGCCTGAAATTCCCGCACACCCTCACTGACCGCCTTGTAAAATGCCGTACGTTCGGCACAGTTTGTTGCAGGATAGGAAGCATTTTCTATATTGCATCCCTGATACACAGTCCCGTTTTTTGCCAGAAGAGCCGCACCCACCTGAAAACGGGAATACGGTGTATACGCCCGCTTTCTCGCCTGAAACGCACTCCGGATCAGTTCTTTATAATCTGTCTGCATCTTTATCCTCCTGTATCAGCAGCCGGATGGCATCCACAGTTGTAGCGATTGCCTGCGTTGTATCATGCACCTGCACGTTCGGCAGCCCCCTTTTTTCCCGCTCCTGATTGGCAAGGACAAGAAAGCAGGCGCCCACACGCACATGCAAAAAACTTCCGGCAATAAAAAGCGCCGCCGATTCCATCTCCGATGCCAGACATCCCATCCTAAGCCATGCCTGCCATTTCTGCGTGAGCTCATAACTTACCGGCATAATCTGTGGCTCATGCTGTCCGAAAAAGGAATCCTTGCTCTGTACAACGCCGACATGATGACGTACCCCGCGTTTTTTTGCTGCCTGTACCAGTGCAGTAGTCACTGTAAAATCCGGGACAGCCGGATATTCGACCGGTGCATACTCGCGGCTTGTCCCCTCCATCCGGATCGCTCCGTCTGCAATCACCAGATCTCCGCCAAGTATATTTTCCTGCATTCCGCCGCAGGTGCCTACACGCAAAAACGTGTGTGCACCGCATTTGGAAAGCTCCTCGATGGCAATCGCAGCCGACGGTCCGCCGATTCCGGTGGAAGTCACACTCACCCTGACGCCATCTAACGTTCCTGTGTAAGTCGTAAATTCCCGGTTATCTGCCACCTGTTTTGCATCCGTTAAAAATTCCGCAATCTTTGCACATCGTTTGGGATCTCCCGGCAGGATCACATACTTACCTATGTCCTGCGGTCCCACGCCTGTGTGATACTGTCTGCCTGAGCCTTCTGTATAATCAACCATAAAAATGCCCTCCTCATATAAGTACATTGTAACATTTACAGCCGTTATTTCAACACTTTTGCAAACAGATCTGCAAGTGGTTCCATCGCATTTTTTGCTTCCTCAAACGTATTCGTCTGTGCGCCCACTTCCACCAGCATACTCTTCGGGCAGAAATGCATATTAAAGCGGTACCCTTTTAGATAAATCCGCCTTGTAAAATCCGGATAATATTCCGCAGCGGCAAGCTGCATCTGAAACGAAAACGCCAGATTATCGGAAATATACGGATTTTTTAAATACGGAATATCCCCGGAAGCCGTCGTTCTGCTCAGTCCGTTAAAAAACATGATCTTTGCCATCTTTTTTCCGTTTTGCGTTGTCACCAGACGCGTGTTTTCCCCCACGCCGTCTCTATGTAAATCGATCACTACCTGAATCGATGGATTATCATTTATGATTTTCTGAATCGACGGGGCTGCCTTGGAATATGCATGATCCCGGTCGCCCACATCATATTCTCCTTTATGATGCATGACTTGAAATCCTTCCTCTTCCAACAATTCCGTCAGATAATCTCCCACTCCGACAACACCCGTTTTTTCATCTTTGGAATCGGCATACCGTTCCTGGGAATGGGTATGATAAATTAAAATCTGCGGACCGTCCACCGATTGGTCAATCTTTAGATCCGGTTTCATCAGCTTATCCACGTCCAACTGATTTTTCCCGATGGTCGTCGTATTATCGACCTGATAAAAGGTCTGTCTCAGATAATCAAAATCCTGCAGTTTTTTGCGGTTGACAGAAACTTTTTTCCCGGAGGTTTCTGTTTTTTTCTCCGGCTTTTTAGACTCTTTTTGTATCGGGGTCTCGTCCACATTCTGGCTTTCCTGCTGCACTGGCTGTTCCGTTACCGCCTTTTCATTTTCCGCAATGATCTGCTTTGCCTGTTCATTTTCCTCTGCTGCCTGATTCTCATAATACGCCAGGTTTTCCTCCTGTGATTCATACCACAGCCGCTGCTCGTTTTGTGCAATTGCCGGATACATGGAAGCCGTCACATCCCGGTATATATTCGGAATTCCTTCCTCCTGCGCCCCCAGTACCCCCGGCACATAAAGATTAAGCACTCCGTTATAAAATTTCAGGGACAGATTCTGCCCCAGAAACTGCACCAGTCCGCCACCCCAGCAATACGCAAAAGCACAGACCAGCACAAAATCTATCGTCACCAGAAAAAGAAGCAATCGTCTCCTCACCCTATCACCACCTTGAGAGAATTATATGCCTTTTCTTTTGTCCCTATTCCTCTTTATCTCCCAGAAGCGCAATATTGAGTCCCTCCGAAATCAGAAAACTTAAATTTTTGATCGAGTCATCAATGTTTTTCGGTGTGACAAAAAGACCATTCAGCTGTGGCGAGAGCAGTTCCCTTGCCAGTTCCTGCCGCTCCCTCTCATCCAGCTTCTGCAGATCCGAAAGCGATAATGCGGAAATAAATTCCGTCATGGCATCCGAGACAATCGTTGCCGCATCCACGACCGTCGGCACACCGAGGGAAATCACGGGAACGCCCACACTTTTGCGGTTGATGGCATTGCGGTGATTGCCGATTCCGCTTCCCGGCGTGATTCCCGTATCCGTCAGCTGGATCGTCCGTCCCAGCCGCCGGATGCTTCTTGCCGCCAGCGCATCGACCGTGATCAGAAAATCCGGTTTCGTCTCTTTTACCACACCCTTTAAGATCTCCACACATTCCATACCGGTCTGCGCCATAACCCCCGGCACGATTCCGCTGACTTTTCCCACATCTTCTCTCTGGAATGCGTACGTTCCGAATTCATTCAGGATGTGGCGGGTGATAAATAAATTATCCACCACTCTCGGTCCCAGCGCATCGGGCGTCACTTCCCGGTTGCCCAGTCCGACAACCAGTGCCGCGACTTCCAGCCCCTTTTTTAAATTTTTTTCAATCTCTTTCCCCGGCAGAAGATTCCGCATGATCTTTGCCAGCTCCAAAGAAATATCCCTGTGGTATCCGGCATCTTCCTCGATCATCTCCGGCGCCTCGATCGTAATGTACGTCCCCTTTGGCCTTCCCATCGCAACGGATGCATTCTCGGTCTCGATCATCACGGTACTGACAATCACTCCATTTTCCCGCCGTTCTTCCAGAACACGGATGCCGCGCATATCTGCCTGGTCTTCCTGCAGCCGCTCCTGTGATTCGAGTGCCAGATCCGTGCGGATCGGATAACTATTTTCCAACATGCCTCTTCCTCCCCTTTTACCATATGCATTTTTGCAGAAATGGTTTCTGGAGATAGTATGTACGGCATAGATTTTTTTATGCCTGAAATTAAAAACCGCAGGGACATTCGTCCCTGCGGTTTATCTGTATTCCTCTGTTTCCGGATCAATTATTTACCAGCGTAAAGAGTTACTAACTTCTTTAAGTGATCATACTCATCCTTAGAGTTCTTCTCAGCCTTTGCAAATAACTCAGCAGCTCTCTCCGGGTTGAACTTCGCAAGAGATGCATAACGGTTCTCACCCTTTAAGAATGCCTGATAATCGCCTGTAGGCTCCTTGCTGTCTAATGAGAATGCATCTTTGCCTTCTGCAGCAAGTGTTGGGTTGTAACGGAAGTTGAACCAGTATCCGGACTCAACTGCTAACTTCTCCTCAGTCTGAGCCTTGCTCATACCCTTCTTGATACCATGGTTGATACATGGAGCGTAAGCAATGATCAGTGATGGTCCCGGATAAGCCTCTGCCTCTGCAAGAGCCTTAACACACTGATTCATATCAGCACCCATAGAGATGTGTGCTACATATACATAACCATAGCTCATTGCGATACCGGCAAGATCCTTCTTCTTTGTCTCTTTACCACCGGCAGCGAACTGTGCGATCGCACCTGTAGGAGTAGACTTAGAAGACTGTCCACCTGTATTTGAGTAAACCTCAGTATCGAATACCATTACGTTGATATCCTTACCGGATGCTAATACATGGTCTACACCACCGAATCCGATGTCGTATGCCCATCCATCACCACCGAAGATCCACTGAGACTTCTTAGCGAGGAAATCTTTCTCTTTTAATACATTCTTGGAAGCATCGCATCCGCAAGCCTCTAATGCTGCTACTAACTTCTCTGTAGCTGGTCCGTTCTCGATACCGGAAGCGAATGTATCATTCCACTCCTTGATGGCATCCTTAACATCAGCCTTATCTGTGTTAGCTGCAATCTCATCCAGCTCGTTCTTTAATCTGTCACGGATTGCTCTCTGAGCAAGTAACATACCATAACCAAACTCTGCTGCATCTTCGAACAGTGAGTTAGACCATGCAGGACCATGACCCTTCTTGTTTGTTGTATAAGGTGTAGAAGGTGAAGAGTTTGCCCAGATAGAAGAACATCCAGTTGCATTTGCAATGTACATTCTGTCACCGAATAACTGGGTAATTAACTTAGCGTAAGGTGTCTCACCACATCCACCACAAGCTCCGGAGAACTCAAGTAATGGCTGACGGAACTGAGATCCCTTAACAGAGTTAAGTTTGAATTTCTCGATAACATCTTCCTTATCCTCAAGAGATACTGCGTAATCGAAGTACTTCTGCTCATCCTCATGTGCCTCGAATCCGGTCATTGTGATAGCCTGTACCTTATCAGGACATACGTTTACACAAGAACCACATCCTGTACAGTCGAATGCGGAAACAACGATTGCGAACTTGTAACCTGGCATCTGGTTGAGATCCTTCATCTGCATTCCTTCCGGAGCCTTAGCTGCCTCAGCCTCTGTCATAGCGACTGGACGGATTGCTGCATGAGGACATACATAAGAACACTGGTTACATTCGATACACTTGGTAGCATCCCATACAGGAACGTCTGTTGCAACACCACGCTTCTCGTATGCTGCTGTACCAGATGGAGTCCAGCCTGTCTCGTATTTCTTAACAACAGATACAGGAATTGTGTTACCCTGCTGTCCGTTGACTTTCTGCTGAATATCCTTAACGAAGTCAACAACTTCCTTGTTGTCTCCCTTAACTTCTACAGAGTAATCATCATCTGTGCAGTTCTTCCAGCTCTCTGGAACATCTACCTTAACGTATGCTGTAGCACCGGCATCGATTGCGTCGTGGTTCATCTTAACGACATCGTCACCCTTCTTAGCATAAGATCTTGTAGCTGCGTCCTTCATAAGCTTGATAACTTCCTCTTCCGGAATCAGCTTTGTCAGAGAGAAGAATGCTGACTGAAGTACAGTGTTGATACGGTTTCCAAGACCGATCTCTTTACCGATCTTTACACCGTCGATGATGTAGAAGTTGATGTTGTTCTCTGCGATGTATCTCTTTACCTGACCCGGTAACTTCTCATCCAGTTCATCAACTGTCCACTGTGTATTGAACAGGAATGTACCGCCCGGTACCAGATCCTGAACCATGTTGTACTTGTAGATGTATGCTGTACAGTGACATGCTACGAAGTTTGCCTGAGAGATCAGGTATGTGGAACGGATTGGAGAATGTCCAAAACGTAAGTGGGAAATTGTAACACCACCGGACTTCTTGGAGTCATAATCAAAGTATGCCTGAGCGTACATATCTGTGTTGTCACCAATGATCTTGATGGAGTTCTTGTTGGCACCTACTGTACCATCTGCACCAAGACCCCAGAACTTACAGTTTGTAGTTCCTTCCGGAGTAGTAACAGGATTTTCCTTAACTTCCAGGGAAAGATTTGTAACATCATCGATGATACCGATGGTAAATCTCTCTTTCTCTGTGTTGTTGTATACAGCGATGATCTGTCCAGGAGTAGTATCCTTAGATCCTAATCCGTAACGTCCGCTTGTAATTGTAACCTGATCGAACTTAGATCCCTTTAATGCAGCAACTACATCTAAGTATAATGGCTCACCAAGAGAACCTGGCTCTTTTGTTCTGTCTAATACTGCAATTCTCTTAACAGTATCCGGAATAGCCTCGATTAAAGCTTCCTTTACGAATGGTCTGTAAAGACGAACCTTAACAACACCGACCTTCTCGCCCTTTGCCATTAAGTAATCGATGGTCTCATCGATTGTCTCACATACAGAACCCATAGCAATGATGACACGGTCAGCATCAGCAGCTCCGTAGTAGTTGAACAGCTTGTAGTCTGTGCCGATCTTGGCATTTACCTTGTCCATATATTCCTGTACGATTGCAGGCAGCTCGTCGTATGTAGAGTTGCAAGCTTCTCTTGACTGGAAGAAGATGTCAGGGTTCTGTGCAGATCCCATTTCTACCGGATGATTTGGATTTAATGCATTCTTACGGAAAGCATCAACTGCATCCATATCTACCATATCTTTCAGATCTTCATAATCCCATGTCTCGATCTTCTGAATTTCGTGAGATGTACGGAATCCATCGAAGAAGTTGATGAATGGAATTCTTCCCTTGATTGCTGCGCAATGAGCAACCGGAGTTAAGTCCATAACTTCCTGTACGGATGACTCACAAAGCATTGCAACACCTGTCTGACGGCAAGCATATACATCAGAGTGATCACCGAAGATGTTCAGTGCATGTGTAGCAACACAACGAGCGGATACGTTGAATACGCCCGGAAGTCTCTCACCAGCTACTTTGTACAGGTTCGGGATCATAAGTAACAGACCCTGGGATGCTGTGTAAGTAGTTGTTAATGCACCAGCTGCAAGAGATCCGTGTACAGTACCGGCTGCACCAGCCTCAGACTGCATTTCTGTAACCTGAACGGTCTGTCCGAAAATGTTCTTACGACCAGCGGTTGCCCACTCATCTGTAGCCTCAGCCATAACAGATGAAGGAGTAATAGGATAGATTGCTGCAACATCAGTAAACGCATAAGAAGCGTGTGCTGCTGCATGGTTTCCATCCATGGTTTTCATTGAACGTTTCATGAATTAGTCCTCCTATTTTTAATTAAAGTTCAAACATAAAAAACATTGAATCAGAATGTCTTCTAACTAAATAATATAGGATGAATGCACCCAAAAATCAAGCGATAGCGACAGCATTTCTTGTTTTTTTACAAATACATCTTTTCAAAGTCGCCAATCGGAACCGGACAATTGCATAAATATCCCTGTCCGCAGGTGAATCCACCTTCTTTGAGGAACTGCTCCTGTTCCTCCGTTTCCACCCCCTCTATAATAATATCTTTATGTAAAATCTTTACCATACGGCCAATTTCGTAAAGCAGATTTTTCTTTTGTTCCGTCATGCCTTTGTTAATAAAACTTTTGTCAATTTTTATAACATCTGCAGGCATGTCTGCAAGCACGGAAAGCGAAGAATATCCTGTTCCGAAATCATCAATTGCCACACGAAATCCCATTTCATGCAGCCGGTTCATGCACTTTTCGAGAACTGCTACATTCTTTACCAGTACCCCTTCGGTCACTTCGATCTCTATGTATTCAGGACGTACACTATATTTGGAAAGCACATGCTGGATACGGTTTAAAAATTCCTCTCCATCCGACTCAAAATGCCGTCCGGAAAAATTCGTTGAGATCACAATTTTTCTCCGGTGCTGCTTGTCCCATTTTTCCAGTGTTTTTAACAATTCCTCATAAATATAAAAATCAAGTTCTGTGATATATCCTATTTTTTCGAGAGAATCAATAAACACTCCCGGTGGAAGAATCTTTCCATCCGGACGTTTCCATCGTGCCAGTGCTTCTGCCCCATAAACACTCCGGTCACCTAAAATAAACTTTGGCTGCAGATACATCTGGAAATCATCCCGGTATAATGCCTCATAAAATTCCCCGACTATTTTCTGCTCCTCGGTACGCTGGATACGCAGGGAAGGATTATACAGGGTAATATCCCTCTTCCCGGTATTTTTTGCATTTTTCCATGCAAGATTGGCATTTTCGATTGCAAACTCGATGTCCATTTTATTGTCTTCCAGAATATATACCCCTGCCGATACCCCCATTCCACTGTTTGGATACCTGTGATTCTGCATATTGGTAAATCTTTTATTTCTGCTGTGCAGACGATCGATCATTTTTTCCTGACTTTCATCTGCAATCAGAAGCAGAAAAAAATCCGAATACAAACGGCAGCCTGCACGGAAATACTCCTGCACAAAGATATCCTGTGCAAACATTTTAAGGACACTGTCCCCTACTTTATAGCCATAATTTTCATTGATATATCCAAAATTATTGATATCCATATACTCAATGGCATATACTTCATCCGGCTTGGAATGTGCCAGAATTTCAACCACCGCTTCACGGAATGCCTCCTGATTGTACAGCCCTGTCAGCGGATCTTTTTTCTGGATGGAACTGATCTGTTCCCGGCTTTCCGTGACCCGATAGCGCAGGGACACAAAAATAGCCATCATACGGGTCAGTTCCTGAAAAATTTCCAACTCTCCCGGCTGCCACTGCCGTTCTTCGTCCAGTGACACATAAATTACTTCCCCTGTACAGCCACCGACATATTCAAATTTTCCAACCACAGCAGAAAACGGAGCGTTTTCGTTGTATGTATCCGTTGACTTAAGATAATTTCCCATCCCCGTTGCAAAATTGCTCCGTGAATTTTTAACTATCATATACTCCCCTGGCTGTAGTTCCTTTAGTAAAGGACTTTTCTTTGGAAACGCACTTTTCCCATAAAAAGAGTAATTATTTCCAAAATAATTGGTCATGACCATTCCGTCATTTTCGGTGTTATCCTCAAATACCATAACAAGATCCAGCTGGTATCTTTCCGTAATCCTGTTTAAAAGCATATTCAGCGACCCGTCTATATTTTTGGCGTGCGCCATAAGACTGATGGAAAATGCAAGGAATTCACGGTCTTCTGCGCCCATGTTTTCCCGCCGCTCAATGTTTTTAATTCCGTTTCTGATCATTCCCACATCTTTTGCACCGGCAATCTCATATCCATTTTTGCCCCCCTGCTTGGTACGGTACATGGCATGATCCGCTTTTTCAAACAGGGAACTGTATGTATTTCCATCCCCACCGTTACAGGCGGCCAGACCAATACTTGCCGAGATCCTGTAGTGAATAGAGCCCCCCGTATAAACTTTGCAGAGTGCTTCTCCAAGATTTCCGGCACGTTCCTTTGCCTTCTCGAGTGTTGTGTTCTTCATCAGCACAAGGAATTCATCCCCACCGACCCTTCCGGTCAGATCATTGTTGCGGAAAAAAGATTTGATAATATTTGCAACATCTACGATTACGGTATCACCAAATGTATGCCCGAAATTATCATTGACACCTTTAAAATTATCAATATCAATCAGAAACAATACATGGGTTCCGTCTTCTGCTCCTTCCAGAAATGCATCGGTCTCCCTTTGGATTTCCAGCTTGTTGAGCAGTTTCGTCAGCGGATCTCTCCGCACTTCTTCCTGAAGATTCTTATCTTCATCAATATTAAAACTTCTTCCGATAATCCGGGTGATCCGTCCATTATGGTCTGCAATGCTCTTGTAATAAGTTCTAAACCAGAGATATTTCGGTGTCTCATTTTCCGTATGGATATTAAACCTTGTATCCATACTTCCGGTTTTTTCCTCTGTGGCAGCTTCTTTCATAGCCTTCAGAAAAAGCTCCTGATCCGGTGGACAGAGTGTCAGAACTTCTTCATCCACCGGAAAATATTGTTCGGAATAATCGTATTGTCCCCTCAGTTCCATCAGCCGGTACGAGCGCAGCATCGTCCAGTTTTCCACATCCAGATCAAACGGATATTCCAAAGACAGCTGTTCCATCAGCTCATATTTCTGGTTCAACAGTTTCTGATGTTCTTCCCGTCTTTTTTCCTCATCAATATCCCATAAAAATAAAACCACATATGGTTTTACATCGTAATGTGCCAGAACACTGCACCGCATCTCCACCCACCGGGTTTTCCCATCGGGGCGTACGATACGAAGCTGCATTTTTCCGTTGTCATGTGTCCGGACAACATTTTCCAATACACTGACCAGATTTGCATAATCTTCGTCATATACCATTTTTTGTGGCCTGGTTTCCCGCAGTTCCTTTTCCGTGTATCCAAGTACATCCGTAAACTCTGCGTTTGCCTCTTCCACTCTCCAGTCTGCCCCACAACTGACAATTGCAACTGCGACAGGCAGATCCAACTGTATAAATTTCCTATAATCCATAGCTTTGCCCCAATTTCGTTCAATTCTTTCTCCATTATATCATTATTTCTATACATTTCCAACAAGAAAGCGTTTTTCTTCTTGAAATATATCCCATGTCATGTTTATAATAGAATTTGTGATTTTATCATAGACAAATTAAGTAAAGCAATGAGGTTTTCGTATGATTAGTGCAAATAACATTACTTTAAGATTAGGTAAAAAAGCCCTTTTCGAAGATGTAAACGTAAAGTTTACCGAGGGAAACTGTTACGGTTTGATCGGTGCAAACGGTGCCGGCAAATCTACCTTTTTAAAAATTTTATCCGGGCAGTTAGAGCCGACCAGCGGTGACATCGTCATCACACCGGGCCAGCGTCTGTCTTTCCTGCAGCAGGATCACTTCAAGTATGATGAGTATACCGTACTCGACACGGTTATCATGGGAAATAAACGTCTGTATGACATCATGAAAGAAAAAGATGCCATCTACATGAAAGAAGATTTTTCCGATGAGGATGGTATCCGCGCCAGTGAACTCGAAGCAGAATTTGCAGACATGGACGGCTGGAATGCCGAATCCGATGCTGCCACCCTGTTAAACGGTCTTGGAATTCCGACCGAGGATCACTACACACAGATGGCAGACCTGCCGGGTGCCGCAAAAGTCAAAGTACTTCTTGCGCAGGCACTGTTTGGCAACCCGGACATTCTTCTTCTCGATGAGCCGACCAACCACCTGGATCTTGATGCCATCGCATGGTTAGAAGAATTTCTGATCAACTTTGAAAACACGGTTATCGTGGTTTCCCATGACCGTTATTTCTTAAACAAAGTCTGCACCAACATTGCAGACATGGATTATGGCAAAATCCAGCTGTATGCCGGAAACTACGATTTCTGGTATGAATCCAGCCAGCTTCTTGTCCGTCAGATGAAAGAAGCCAACAAGAAGAAGGAAGAAAAAATCAAAGAGCTGCAGGAGTTCATCTCCCGCTTCTCCGCAAATGCTTCCAAATCCAAGCAGGCAACTTCCCGTAAGCGTGCCCTTGAAAAAATCCAGCTGGATGACATCCGTCCTTCCAGCCGTAAATATCCGTACATTGATTTCCGTCCAAACCGTGAAATCGGAAATGAAGTTCTGACCGTAGACGGAATCAGTAAAACCATTGACGGTGTGAAAGTTCTTGACAACATTTCCTTTATTGTCGGACACGATGACAAAATCGCCTTTGTCGGTGGAAACGAGCTTGCAAAGACAACATTGTTTAAAATTCTCGCCGGAGAAATGGAACCGGATGAAGGATCTTACAAATGGGGTGTTACAACAAGCCAGTCTTATTTCCCGAAGGATAATACTGCCATCTTTGATTCCGATGAGCTGATCGTCGACTGGCTGACCCAGTACTCCGAGATCAAAGACGCGACTTATGTCCGCGGTTTCCTCGGCCGTATGCTTTTTGCCGGTGAAGACGGTGTGAAGAAGATGCGTGTCCTCTCCGGTGGAGAAAAAGTCCGTGTCCTTCTCTCCCGCATGATGATCATGGGAAGCAACGTTCTGATCTTTGATGAGCCGACAGACCACCTGGATATGGAATCCATCACCGCATTGAATAATGGTATGATCAAATTCCCTGGTGTCATCCTGTTTGCCTGCCGTGACCATCAGGTCGTACAGACAACTGCGAACCGCATCATCGAGTTTCTTCCGGATGGAAGCATGGTAGACAAGGTTTCTACTTATGACGAATATCTCGAAAGTGATGTTATGGCAAGAAAACGTCAGGTATACAATACAACTGCAGATGAGGAGGCAGATGATTAATCTGTTACCCTCTGTCTGTTTGGTAAAAACAGGAAACCCTCTCTGCTGGTCTGTCCAGCAAAGAGGGTTTCCTGCATTTTGAAAACTCATTTTCAACTATTTTAAAACATATCCATAAAAATATTTCCGCTGTTATAATTGTAATTATACGTGCCATTCTTCGTATATGTATTGGATTTTGCGGCTTCTGACTTTGCATAGGACTCTGTCATGGCTGCCTTTGTTGCCACACTGTATGCGTAGGAACCGGTTCCATTGAACAGGTTCTTTATTTTCTCTGTGTCCGCACTCTTAAACGTTGTCTCATCCACCGACAGCTTGCCGGTCTTTTCATCAACCGTAATTCCTATTTCCTTTAAGGCTTTCTCATTGTAAGAAGTCTCATTTTTCATAGAACTTACCGAATGGGAAATGCGGTTCGTCGATGACTTGCCGGCTGTATCCAGCATGGAGTTGTAATCATCCGCAAAACTCTTTACTGCTTTGTAGATCTTGTCCGTATCGTAGCTGCCCCCGGAATCCTTTGTAAACACCTTGTTGTTCCTGCGGGTATACAATGCCTTGGCAGTGTCTGTCAGTTCCTTGGCATCGGACTCAATCGCAGCCAGCATCTTGGTACTGTCTTTTGACGTCGATGTGGTCGTGGCCAGATCCTCGATCGTATTTTTGGTGCTGTCATCCGACTTCGAGGTGCTCTTCGTGGAATCCATTGAAAAATAAGAGCGCATTAATTTGCCATAAGAACCACTGCGAATACTTGCATACTCACTTAAATTGATTCCAAACATGCCGCTTCCTGTGCTTTTCGAAGAACCCAGACTGGAAAATAAAGTACTTACTGACGATGAATCATACATCGAAATTCCTCTCATAGTATCACCTCTTTCACACAATTCTTTCTTTTATCCTATCGCTTTTTCACTGTTTTTACAATACTTTTGTGGTATTTTTCCGTATTTTGGTTATAATTACGAAAAGATAACAGTTTCTTTTCGTTTTGTTCATATTTTATTCACAATCAGATGCTATTATAAAAACATAAAAGAAAGCAAAGTTACTAACTTGTTATTTTTTCATAATTCGCCCCATTGTCCATTGGACAATGGGGCACTCCTCTTTTTATTTAAGAAATTTCTTATATGTCTTCTATCTGCCAGTCAATTGGCTCGATTCCATGCTCTTTTAGAAACTGATTTGCCTGACTGAAATGTCTGCATCCAAAGAACCCGCGATATGCGGAAAGCGGACTCGGATGTGGTGCCTTTAAGATCAGGTGCCCTGGATTTGTAAGCATCGGTATTTTGCTCTGCGCCGGACGTCCCCACAACATATACACAATCGGACGATCCTGCGCATTCACTGCCTGAATGATCGCATCCGTAAACTGCTCCCATCCTCTTCCCTGATGCGAATTTGCCTGATGCGCCCGCACCGTAAGCACGGTATTCAAAAGCAGTACACCCTGATCTGCCCATTTTTTCAGATAGCCGTTGTTTGGAATTTTACACCCCAGATCATCCTGCAGTTCTTTATAAATATTCTGCAGAGACGGCGGAATTTCTTTCTGATCCGGAAGGACAGAAAATGAAAGACCATGTGCCTGATGTTCATTGTGATACGGATCCTGTCCCAGAATCAGTACTTTTACCTCACTAAGCGGTGTAAAATGCAGTGCATTAAAAATATCCTCTGCCGGCGGATACACAACCGTGCGGCTATACTCTTCTTTCACAAACTGATACAGCTGCCGGTAATATGGTTTGGCGAATTCCTCACGGACTGCCGGAAGCCAGTCGTTTGTTATCATTGCCATAATTTCATCCACTCCTATCTACGCACGGAGACACCGCGGTCTGCCAGATAGTTTTTCAGATCCATGATCTCCAGCTCCTTATAATGAAACAGGGACGCTGCCAGTGCTGCATCTGCATGTCCCTCTGTCAGGGCCTCATAAAAATGTTCTTTTGTGCCCGCACCACCGGATGCAATCACTGGAATGGAAACATTGTCTGCAATCTGTCTGGTCAGTTCAATATCATACCCTGCCTTTGTTCCATCGCAGTCCATGCTGGTCAGAAGAATTTCTCCCGCACCAAGTCTGTTAGCTTTCATTGCCCATTCTACAGCGTCAAGCCCGGTATCAATACGACCCCCGTTTTTGTAAACATTCCAGCCGCTTCCATCCTCTCTTCGTCTGGCATCAATGGCGACTACCACACACTGGCTGCCAAACTTGTCCGCTGCATTTCCAATCAGCTCCGGTGTATTGATTGCGGAAGAATTAATGGAAATCTTGTCGGCACCTTCCCGAAGCAGTACCTTAAAATCCTCCACCGTACGGATACCACCGCCTACCGTAAACGGGATAAACACCTTCTCTGCAACCTTACGCACCATGTCTACCACCGTTGCACGGTGATCGGAAGATGCGGTAATATCCAGAAAGACTACTTCATCTGCGCCCGCCTTGTCGTAAGCTGCTGCGACCTCTACCGGATCTCCGGCATCTCTTAAATTCACAAAGTTAATGCCTTTTACCACGCGTCCGTCATTCACATCCAGACAAGGAATAATTCTCTTCGTAAACACTATGCATTTCCTCCCTGCAGCTTTGCAAAATTTTTCAAAATCGAAAGTCCAACCGTACCGCTCTTTTCCGGATGGAACTGACATGCAAATGTATTTCCGGATTCTACCGATGCATGAATTGTCGTACTGTACTGTGTGGTTGCTTTCACAATTTGTTCATCCGCTGCTTTCAGATAATAGGAATGTACAAAATATACATACGGATTTTCCTCCAGCCCAGCAAAAAGTCTTCCGTCATTCTGTAAATGCAGAGAATTCCACCCGATGTGCGGAATCTTAAGTCCCGACTGATCCGGAATCCGCAGAATCTGTCCGTCCAGCACATGGAGTCCCTCTACACCCTGACTCTCATCGCTTCCCTCAAAGAGAAGCTGCAGTCCCAGACAGATGCCAAGAAATGGCTTATTTTCCGCTGTCACCTGATGAATCACCTTGTCCAGCTCGTATTTTTTCAATTGTTCCATCGCATCGCCAAATGCACCGACTCCCGGAAGAATCACTTTGTCTGCGGTCTTAATCTCGTGAAAATTACGTGTGATCACACAGTCTTCGCCGAGAAAATGCAATGCTTTTTCCACGCTTTTTAAATTTCCAGCGTTGTAGTCTATTATTGCAATCATATAGGTCTTACTCCTAAATTAACAGTCTCCTGCCTTACTTTCTGCTATTTTTTTTATCCCAGCCCAAGTTCTTTCAGCTTCTGATGCAGTTTTACCGTATAATCATCCCGCTTTCTGGTCTGATAGATATCCAGTGCCTCATCCCCTGTCATATCATAATCTTTCAGCAGTGCTTTGATAATCTTTCCTCCGATCTTCTCCAGCTGATCTTCACAGCCATACTCTTTGGCATTTTTCTGGTTCAGGTCATAACGCCCATATGCACATACCAGTGCATCAAGTGCATCAATTTTTGAACCGTAATTATCAAATACGAGATATGCCTGATACTTTTCCGAGACAGCAGCAAGAGTTGCCAGCTGATGATAAAGCTTTTCATCGCGCTCCTTGATCGAAAGCCCCTGCAGCTTACTGTATGCTTCCACATAAGAACCCTGCTCATATTTTTCCTTTGCCTGACTTAAGTTTGCCTGATACCCCAAAAGATTTGTCACAATCATGACAAATGCAAACAATGACACTGCCATAAGAACAATCGCAATCACCGGTCTCTTTGGCAGCGGCGGTGTGTTATCCACTTCCTTAGGTTTTTTCTCCTTTTTCGGTTTCGGCGGTTTTGGCTGTTTTGGCTTCTTTTCTTTCTTCGGTTTTTTCTCTTTTTTCGGTTTTTCCTTTTTCTTTTCCGGTTCCCTTCCAGCATCACCGCCTGTACCTTCAAGTTCCTTTAAGATCTGCTGGTTTTCCTCCGAAAGTTCACTGACATCCGCTCCCTGTGTATTTCCGATGTCAACCGCCTGCTTTTCTTCCTCATCATCCTCTCCGAAAATAATCCGGGAAAGTTTCTGCCAGAAGCCGCCTTCTTTCTCTTTTTTCTCTTTCTTATTCTTTTTCTTTTTTTCATTTTTCCCATTGGAAGCGGTTTCTTCTGCCTGTGCCGGTATGTCTTCCTGCTCTGTAAGTTCTGGAATCTTATCTGCCACTTCTTCCTGCGGATTCATTTCCGATCTTGCAAAATCACCGATGGAATCAGTTTCTTCCAAAGGTTTTCCATCTTGATCAGAAGAAAGCATATCCCCCAGATCCGATAAATCCTGATCTCCAGAAAGCATATCCATAAGATCCGAATCCGAAAGCCCTGACAGATCCAGTTCTCCATCCTCTTCTTTTGGCAGATTGCTGTCAAACGTTCCGACTGCATCATCAAGTGTATTCACCTCGAAATCATCCGCATCGGGTGGTATTGCAGTTTCCAACGGACTTTTCCCCTGAAAACCGGTTTCTTCTTCCTTTGCTGCATCCCCTGTCGAAAAATCATCCTGTGGAATATTATCGAGCAGATCATCCAGGGAAGCGTCAATCTGTGTGGCTTTTTCTTCCTGTTTTTTTTGATTCAGGCTCTCGGTATACTCCGGAATATCTTCCTTGAGCAGTTCTTCCTCAAACTCCCTCAAAAAATCTTCTTCATTTTTCGCTTTTGCCTTTTCCTTCGTTTCTTCTTCTCCAAACAATTGCTTTTCAAAATCATCTCTCAGAACCTGTTTTGCTGCCGGCTGTTCCTTCGGATGTTCCGTTTCTTCTCCATGCATGGAATTTAATAATTGATCCAGATAATTTTCCGATGAGTGGTCTCCCATGTGTTTTTCTCCATTCCATCTGTTTATTCCATAAACCTGCAAAGGGATGTGATGAAGCCATCACACCCCTTACTGTTTTGCCGGAATTTATTTGTTTCTCTTTGCAAGTAATTCATCAATGGCATCTACAAGACTTCCGATTTCAGGTTTGGTCAGCTGTGCATCTGCACCAAGCGACTCCCCTTTTCTTCTCATTTCCTCATTTACAAGAGAGGAGAAAATGATAACCGGAAGATGTTTCAGTTTGTCATCTGATTTGATCAGCTTCGTAAGACGATGTCCGTCCATCTGGGGCATTTCAATATCGGTAATGACACAATGAACGTTCTCGTCCAATGTCCCCGCCTTTTCAAATTCCTGAATCTTGTCCCATGCTTCCTGTCCATTACATGTAACAATCAGTTTTTCGTATCCTGCTTTTTTCAGGCAGTCCGTAATCAGACTGCTCAGCAACGGAGAATCCTCTGCAATCAGAATTGGATCCTCGCTCCGGCTTCTCTCCCCAATCTGTTCAATATCATTGACCCTGAGACCGGTTTCCGGACTGATGGATGATACAATTGCCTCAAAGTCAAGAATAACAACCAGTTTTCCATCCATCTTGATCACACCAGTTGCAACACTTCCGTCTTCTCCATTAATCGTAGAATCCGGTTTGATGATCTCATTCCATGATACACGGTGAATTCCTACCACCTGATCCACATGAAATGCCACATCAAGTTTATTAAAATTCGTGATAATAAACAGACCTTCCTGTCCATCATCCTCCATGCCAAGACACTTTTTTAGATTGATGACCGTAATCATCACCTCGCGCGGCATAAAAATGCCTTCTACACTCGGATGTGTATTCGGTACAGGAGTAACCTTCTGGTATGACAAAATCTCCCTGATCTTTGCCACATTGATTCCGTAATGATTATCTCCTAATGTAAACTCTAAAATTTCTAATTCGTTCGTCCCTGACTCTAACAGAATATTTGTATCCATATACGTCCTCCCGTACTTTTCTGTATTGGTAACCCCTTATGTTTATTATATCATATTTTGTAAAATTTGGGGGCATTTATTTGTATTTCAGAGAATAAATTGTATCTTTTATTTCTGCATACAGTGTCTCACCCGAAATTTTATCAGCCTGGTCTTTCGGAATCTGAAACAGTAAAACCGCTGTTTTCTTCTTTCCGCCCCTGATGGTTTCCCCATAAGAGGAAAGACTTCTGGTTCCGAGCGAAGCAGTCTCCTTTATCCTGTTTTTTCCGTCAAAACATGCATAAAATGTAATACCGAGTTTTTCTGTATCCAGCCTGACCTTTTTCTTTCCCTTATTTTTAATTTCAAACTTCATCACAACAAGTTTGTTTCCATCCTCAGGAGTTACTGCAAAATAGTCTCCCTCCTGATAGATATTCTGAACCCTGTATCCTTTGTAAGAAACGGTCAGACCCGATGCATGTCCGATTGCCTCGGCGATCGGCATCGTCTCCATCTCCTGTGTCTGGGTTTCTCCCGTGGCATCTGACGCCATGTTGTTGTCCGTACTCTGGGTATTCTGGCTCTCCGGCATCTGGCTGTCCTGTTTTTGTGTTTCCTGTGTCTCTTCGGATGAAGCGGCTGTCATTCCGTCTTTCTGCTCAATATTATACTTTGCAAGAATATGCGCCGAATACTGCACGACCAGATTTTCTTCGTCCTCTGACAAATCATACATCTGGGTTCCACAGCCTCCCAACAGGAGTATTGCTGCCACTGCCATCACAGGCAGACTTATTTTCTTTTTCATGCTCTTTTACCCTCTTGTCACTTTTGCCCTATAATCTATGTTTTATGGTATCATATTCTGAAAAATAAGACAATCTTTTCTTTGCATTAATTATTGGTCTCCAATTCCATCCAAAACTCCACACCGTCCGGGTGATTGACTGCACCGCATTTCTGATGAAAAGAATCCATGATTGCCTTGACAATGGACAATCCGATTCCGCTTCCACCATATTCACGTGTTCTTGCTTTGTCTACTTTATAGAATTTCACCCAGATCTTGTCAAGATCCTCTTCGGGAATCGGGTCACCGGTATTAAACACACTCGTACGTACCAGATGGTCATGTTTTTGAAAACGAATGGTAATCTTTTTTTCTCCTGCCGCATGGTTCATGGCATTGGTCAGGAAATTCGTAATCACCTCTTCCACCTTAAACTCATCCCCCCAGACATATACCGGACCTTCCCTGTAAAATTCGATATTCACCTGTTTTTGTGCCACCATAATGGATGCAGACTGGATCACACCGTCAATCAGCTCCGTGATATCAAACCGTGTCATTTCCACGGTATCATTGCCAAACTCCAGCTGATTGAGGGTCAGCAGCTGCTTTACCATATGATTCATCTTTTCCGATTCATCCATAATCACATCACAGTAAAAATCACGGCTCTCTGCATCATCATTGATGCATTCTTTTAATCCTTCCGCATATCCCTGTATGAGTGCCAACGGTGTTTTCAGCTCGTGTGAAACATTCGAAAGAAATTCTTTTCTCATTTCATCGATCTGTTCTTTTTTCTCGATATCCTGCTGCAGGCTGACGTTCGCTGTCTTTAGTTCCGAAATCGTCTCTTCCAGTGTCTCCGACAATTCATTCATGGAATTTCCAAGTTCATCAATTTCCCAGCTCACATGACGTACCGGTATATACTTTGCATCAAAATCCAGCTGTGTCATCCTTCTTGCGATATCGGATAAGGCATGGATCGGATGGGAAATCCCTTTCGAGAGAACGATGATCAGAATCACGCTTAAGATGATGGCTCCCATGCTCACCATTACAAAAAACTGGTTTGTTATGCTCGCACTTTCCCGAATGCTTTCCACAGCCGCACGCATGTAAAGATTGTTTCCATTTTTTAAAGTTCCCAGAAGAACCAGATACTCCGACTGCAGCCGTTCATCGGTCTGCCGAAGCAGCGTATAATCCTTTCCGGATGAAAGCACCTGCACACGGCTGCGGTCACTTCCATACAGCCAGTCCTCCATCTGCATCTGAAAACGCTGTGCACTGCTGTAGGAACTCCATATCAAGTTTCTGTCCTGATCTGCAATAAGCATATTGATATTTCCGTTTGCACAGATTCTCTCGAACTGCACATACGCATCATCACTGGAATCCCCCTGCTTTTCACAAATCAGCCTTACCTGGTCAAAACTGCTCTTTAACTCTTTTTCCTTATGAAAAATATAATATTTTTCCAAAAAAGTGGTATTAAAAAACCAGCACATCGCAACCGTTCCCGCAACAATGACAACCATCGTCAAAATCAGCTGCCACGTCAGGGAAGTCTTTTGTTTCTTTTCCATTTAGGACACCTCAAACTTGTAACCCATTCCCCATACGGTTTTTATATAACTTCCACATGCCCCGAGTTTATTTCTCAGTTTTTTTACATGTGTATCAATCGTCCGTGCATCCCCAAAATAGTCATAATTCCACACACTGTTTAAAATGCGTTCCCTCGAGAGGGCAATCCCCTGATTATTCATAAAATATTCCAGCAGTTCAAACTCCTTGAAACTGAGTTCTACCGGATTTCCCGAAATTTTCACCTCGTGTGCTGTCTTATCCAGAATAATCTCTCCTGCCGTCTTAAAATCGGCCGCATCACCGATCTTATTCGTCCGGCGCAGAATCGCTTCGACACGTGCCACAAGAATTTTCGGTGAAAACGGTTTGGTTATATATTCATCAACTCCAAGGTCAAATCCCATAAGTTCATCACTCTCATCACTTTTGGCCGTAAGCATGATGATCGGGACTTTGGATGTCTGACGGATTTCCCTGCAGACTTCCCAGCCGTTCATCTTTGGCATCATCACATCCAGAATCAGCAAAGCGATCGCTTTGTCTTTATAAAAAATATCCAGTGCTTCCTCTCCATCTGCTGCTTCTAAGACTTCATAGTTCTGCCGGGTCAAAAAATCCCGCACCAGCTTCCTCATCCGGCTCTCATCATCTACCACAAGGATCTTCACTTTTTCCATCTCTATTCTGCCTCCTGTTCCGTCAGTCTCAATTCCCTCTCCTCAAGCTGGCTTTCCCGTTCATCCAGTTGTTTTTCCCAGATTTCGTATTTATCAATCACCTTATTTTCATAGTTTAAAATCGTCACATTATCTTCGCTGAGCCACGTAATCACAAGCATCCCAATGATGCCAAGTGCAAAAACAACTGCGAAAAATGTACTGATGTGAAACAGTTTCTGATAATCCCGGTTCTTCTTCCGGCGGTTTTTACTGACCACATGCTCTTTGTTTTTCTGTCTTTTTTTCTTCTGCTTTATTTCCTCTTTGCTTCTTTTTTCTTTCGAAACCATTCCTTCCGGTTCATACACCGTGATCGGAAGAATATCTTCTCTCCGGATATAGGGAATGGTATACAGATATTCCTGAAGCCTGTGCAAAAAATCATATCCGACCGGCGTGACAAAAATTTCTTTTAACACCAGTTTGTTATATAACGCCAGCACAATATCCGGATCATCCATTCTCGTATTTTTCCGGATATACCCGATGATCTCTACCTCATGTTTTGCTGTATGTTCCTGTTCTTTTGTTTCAAATGCGTAGCCTTCTACCTGATACATAACTTATCCTCTACCATTTATAAGCACTGCTGGCATCCCGTTCGGCGATTTCGCCGTCCTGATATGCCTGAATCAGTTTTTTCAGTTCCTCAATGCGGATCATCATGCGCTTACCAACGTCTGTATCACCCACCAGAATACGTTTATCCCGGTATTCCACTGCTTCCTGATGCGATACAATATCCAGTTCATCTCTTACCGCCTCGTTTGACCAGTCAAACGGTTCATGGGCAGAAAGCGTCAGTCCATAAGAATTGTACGTCAGTGTATATCCTGCAATTCCCGTTTTTCTCCGGTATGTTTTTGAAAATCCACCGTCGATCAGGATCAGTTTTCCGTTACACTTGACCGGATTTTCACCGGCAATGCGCTCTACCGGTACATGACCATTGATGATATGCACAAAATCCCCCGTCAGCCCGAATTCTTTAAGTATATTATCTGCCGTTTCCTCTTTGTCAAACAAATGATAATACGCATTCTTACTCTCATGATGCATGGACTTGTCCGCAAGAAAATACCGCTCAAACGTTGCCATCTTACTCCGTCCGTACAAAGGAGAATCCGGTGCCGTCCAGATATACCACATGATATCCCTTCCTTTTTCCCTCTCTTTTTCATCCAGAGAGAAAAATGCCTTGCGGACATAGGATTCCAGCACATCATAGAGTGCTTTTCCACTGTATTCCCTGCCATATACATTTACCTTCTTAAATGTCCCATCCGGATTCAGCGGCACACATCCATGATAAAGCAGATTTCCGTTGTAGACTTTATACATGCTGCCCCGTTTTAGCAGAAGCCGCACATGGCGCTGCAGTTTCTCACAGTGTATAAACGAGGTGCGCAGCCGGTTCATGACTTCCTGTTCCTCAGGTGTCAGATCATACGGATGTTCCGGATCAATGGTAGGAAAACTGGTATCCAGCATGTCATAGGTTTTTCCATCAATTTCCACTGTTTTGTTCTCGTAATTAATACGGTGCAGCAGACAGCGGTTTTCCATACCATACTCCGGCCATTTGTGGATCAGCTGTCCTTCCAGTTTAAACCTTATGATGGCAATTGCCTTATGCATTTTCCGGTTCATCAGCGTTTCTTTCTTGCTGCGTTCCTCATCCGTGGAATCTTTCAGTATAAACTGTCTGCACGGATCATCGCGGTAAGCATCCATGGCAAATGTTGCAAGCGGAACCATATTGATGCCATAACCATCCTCAATCAGATCCAGATTCCCATACCGGATACTTGTCCGGATCACAGATGCAATGCAGGCAAGCTGCCCGGCTGCTGCCCCCATCCATACCATATCGTGATTCCCCCACTGGATATCAAACGAATGATATTGTTCCAGCTGATCCATAATCCGGTCCGGTGACGGACCGCGGTCATACACATCCCCGAGAATATGCAGATGATCAATGACCAGCCTCTGCACCAGTTCCGCCAGTGCCACAATAAAATTATCTGCCTGCCCAAGTTCCAGAATGGTGTTGATAATTGCCTCGTAATAGGCCTCTTTATTCAAAACCTCCTGCTTTTCCGTAATCAGTTCCTCGATTACATACGCATAATCCTCCGGCAGCGCCTTGCGCACTTTGGATCTGGTGTATTTGGAAGATACTGTCTTACACACCTCGATCAGCCGGTACAGTGTGATCTTATACCAGTTCTCGATATCGTCCTCGGTCTGACGCACCAGCTCGATTTTTTTCTGTGGATAATAAATCAGTGTTGCCAGAGACATCTTATCTGCCGTACTTAACGTATGCCCGAATACGTCATCAATCTTTTTGCGGACGGCTCCAGACCCGTTTCTCAATACGTGGGAAAATGCTTTAAATTCCCCATGTATATCCGACAAAAAATGTTCCGTGCCTTTTGGCAGATATAAAATAGACTGCAGATTGATAATTTCCGTAGATGCTTTTCCAATCGTCGGATACAGTTCTGCAAGCTGTTCATAATAATGTAACCGTTGTTTTTCCACTTATAATACCCCTTTTCATGAGCATACATCCGCTCATTATTCCTATGAAACAGTTTACCATAATTTCCTGCTTTTGTGCACTCGTTCACATAAAAAACAAAAAAAGAACTGTATGCCGGACGCATCAGTTCCCTTTTATGTATTTATCCTATACCTTTCGTCTTTCCCCTTTCTTTTTATTTTGACTGAATTTGACTTTTTATTTACATATTGATTATATCTTTCCTATTTTCTCAATTCGGGGCTAAATTTTTTTATATTTCCGGCGACTTTTGTCGGTCAGGGGTCAGAAATGGTCCTTATCCGGAAACGCGATATGTCATTTGACCTTTTTAACGTTTATTATTATAATAAATTTGATATTTCATTCGGAGGTGATGGTTCATGCTGACACGCGAACAATTATCCAGAAATCTTGGAACAAATCTGGAAAGAGAGCGCTTTAAACTCGGCTATTCACAGCAGGATATGGCAAAAGCACTGGATATGTCCCTTTCCTCGTACAAAAGACTTGCCAATGGGGATACCGGAAAAGTCGATGTCTATAACGTATATAAGCTCAGTCAGCTTACCGGAAAGATGTTCTATGAATTATGTGGCGAATCCTCTGATTTATTCCAGACCTATGACCGCATGCGCAGTCTTTCGCCTACACAGTTACATTTTATTGAATCCCTTGTACAGTTTGAATTCGATTTTTCCAGAAATCTGGAAACGGTTCCATCGGTTTCCCGCGAGGACTATACCACTATGATCATTCCAAGTGGAAACATGCACGATGGAATGGTGTATGATTCCTGTTCTCTCGAAAAAATCAATATTTCCGGATACCGCAAACGCTATGGAAACCAGATTGATTGTGCACTTCTTGTCACAAGTGATCATATGTCCCCTGTCTATCATGCAAATGATATTTTATTAATCGCGCGGGATCCCATACGTGATGGCGACACCGGTATTTTTATTAACAAAGTGACCGGTCTTCTTTACATCCGCCGCCTTCGCCAGACAGATCCCTGGCGCTTAGAACCTCTCACCTATTACGGACAGACGTTTTATATCGACAGTAATAACGCATCGGAGATGTCCCACTGGATTATCTTTGGTCACGTTATTTCCAAAACCCGTGGATAATTCTTATTCATGCACAACAAAAGGCGCCATCAGATACTTCTGATGACGCCTAATGATTTTCACACTCCATTGGACTGCTCCTCACTTCATCTTTTGTTCTATATCCATTCTTCTTTTGTTTACCGAAATGACGTTCTGGACAAATCACCTTTTATCCGTTCCTCTTTGTCCGCTCTCTTTTGTACTCTGTCACTGGTTTCCATTCCCGAATGTTTATTCTTTCATCAAGTGAAGCCTGATGACCTGTGTTTGGTTGCTCCCTGCCAATGGCTTATGTTCCCTTTGGACTGTACCTCCTTACATTAGATTTCACGTCCAGGGCTTTCTCGTCACCCTTCGTGATGGCTGCTTGTTTTTTGTTGTCTTAAATATAACACGCATTTTACATTATGTCAACCTGTTTTTTTATTTCTTTTTATTTTTCCTTTACATTTCTCATAATTGTCTGTTTTATTATATTTTTTCAGATAATTTATTTTTTTAAAAAAGAACGTGCTTTCGCACGCTCTCTTTTTGTATTTATGCCGGCATAGCCAGATAGTATCCCTGAAACAGATCCACTCCCAAAGACCGTAAAAAATCACACTCTTCTCTTGTCTCCACACCTTCCGCAAGCACCTGCATTCCTCTTTCATGGAAACTTTCCAGATATGTACGGACGTTCTCCTGTTTTCTGGCATCGTTGTCAATTCCACAGATCAGGGAGCGGTCCAGTTTTACGATATCCGGTGTATACAGATATACGGCATTCATATTGTTTTCACCCATGCCAAAATCATCCAGCGATACCTTCCAGTGCTTATTCTGGACCATCTCACTTTTTCTGACCCACTCGCGCAGGGAAACTTTCGGATACTCTAAAATCTCAATGATCCTTTTTCCTTTCTGGTTTCCAAAATAAGTATCAAATGCTTCTGCCTCATTCTCCGTAAAACTTTCCGACGGGAAAGAATTGATACAGAGATATTCCTGATATCCCCGCTCAATATACGCCTGTGTTGCACCAAAAAAAGTGGCAACTTCCAGTATATGCAGTTTCTCATCCCTGGCAAATTCATCAATCAGCTGCCCCACCGTCATCTTCTTTGGTCTCATCAACGCTTCATATGCATATATTCTCACACAATCTTTATAAAAGATCGGCTGGAACACATATTCAATCTCAAGTCCTTCTAAAGCTGCCTTCACTTCATTGTCCAGCGGTAATTTTTCATATGCTATCATAAATCTGCTCCAAATTTTTTACTTCTGTTTTTTATCTACTAATTTTTAAAAGAATGGATCGGAGCCGGAATACGTCCTGTACGGTTGATAAAGTCATCACAGGAGTATTTGTTTACCGGCATAACCGGGGCATATCCAAACAATCCTCCAAATTCCACTCTGTCTCCCACACCTTTTCCCACAGCCGGAATCAGACGTGCAGCGGTTGTCTTCTGGTTCACCATTCCGATTGCCATCTCGTCTGCAATCATTCCGGAAATGGTTGTTGCCTTTGTATCTCCCGGGATGGCGATCATATCCAGGCCTACCGAACATACACAGGTCATTGCCTCTAATTTTTCAAGGGAAATTGCGCCTGCCTCTACCGCGTTGATCATCCCCTGATCCTCGCTGACCGGAATAAAAGCACCACTTAAACCACCCACATAAGAAGAAGCCATCACGCCGCCCTTCTTTACCTGATCATTGAGCATGGCAAGTGCTGCAGTGGTTCCCGGTGCACCTGCATACTCCAGACCGCACTCACAGAGAATATCCGCAACACTGTCTCCAATTGCCGGAGTCGGTGCCAGGGAAAGATCCACGATACCAAACGGAATATTTAACATCTTAGATGCCTCCTGTGCCACCAGCTGGCCGACACGGGTAACTTTAAATGCCGTCTTTTTGATTGTCTCACAGAGAACCTCAAAATTCTCTCCGCGTACTTTTTCCAGTGCATTTTTTACAACACCCGGTCCACTGACTCCGACATTGATGATCGCATCTGCCTCGGTCACTCCGTGGAAAGCTCCTGCCATAAACGGATTATCGTCCGGTGCATTGCAAAAGACCACCAGCTTCATGCAGTCTGCAGAATCGTTGTCCTTTGAAATTTCTGCCGTCTGAAGAATAATCTCGCCCATAAGCCTTACTGCGTCCATGTTAATGCCCGTCTTGGTGGATGCCAGGTTTACGGAACTGCATACACGTTCAGTACTGTGCAGTGCCTGTGGAATAGAACGGATCAGAAGTTCATCCGCTTTCGTCATTCCTTTAGATACCAGTGCGGAATATCCGCCGATCAGATTGACGCCGACCGTCTTTGCTGCACGATCCATAGTTGCGGCGATTGTAGCAAAATCCTCCGGTGTCTTACAAGCCGAACCGCCCACCAGCGCAATTGGTGTCACAGAAATTCTCTTATTTACGATTGGAATGGAATAACTTTTTTCAATCTTTTCTCCGGTCGCTACCAGATCTTTTGCCACGGTTGTAATCTTGTTGTAAATATTCTGATTCAAACGATCCAGATCCGAATCAATACAGTCAAGAAGACTGATCCCGAGTGTGATGGTTCTCACATCCAGATTCTCCTTCTCGATCATTTCGTTGGTTTCCTGTACTTCCCAGCTGTTAATCATTCTTTGCTTCCTCCATGTTTTAGATACGATGCATTTTTTCAAAAATTTCTTCACGCTGACATTTGATTGAAACGCCTATTTTTTCTCCCAATGCATCCATTTCTCCGGAAATCTCTGCAAAGTGCTTCTTTGCATCTGCCATATCCACAATCATCATCATATTAAAAAATCCAGAAACAATCGTCTGTGAAATATCAAGCACGTTTACGCCGTTGTCAGCAAGATAAGTACATACCTTTGCAATAATACCGACGGTATCTTTTCCTACTACTGTAATGATTGCTTTGTCCATTGTTTTTTCCATAATATAAACTCTCCTTTTTACTCTGCACGAATTACAGGCGAAACCGCATTTCTTTTTGCCACATACATCGGGAAATCATCCGCTTTGTACGGATTATCCCCCATCGTAACTTCCAGACGCACTGCTTCATACGCCAGTTCCTCGTAATTATTTTCCTTGCTTAAATGGCCCAGTACCACTGTGCCGAATTTATCATGAAGAAGTTCACAGAGCAGCTGGCCGCTCCGCTCATTCGACAGATGTCCCCTGTTTCCCATAATCCTGCGTTTCAGCGGATAAGGGTATACGCCCGTTTCAAGCATATGAATATCATGATTTGCCTCCAGCAGCAAAGTATCAAGTCCCTGCAGCTGCTGCACAATCTCATCATCATAATTTCCCAGATCGGTTACTACCGCAAAGGTACGGTTTCCTTTTTTTATCCGGTATGCCACAGGATCCGCCGCATCATGTGAGATATGGATCGGGGTAATCGTCAGGTCTCCGATTACAAAATCTTCCTGCGGAACAATTTCATGAAATAATTCCGGGTCGATCTTTCCCACAGACGGCGTGTTCTTAATGGCTTCAATGGTTCCTGCCGTCGCATACATCGGCAGCCCATATCTTCTTGCCATAACACCAAGTCCCGCGATATGATCCAGATGTTCATGTGTAACCAGAATCCCATCCATATCCTGACTCTTTAAATCCACCTCGTTTAATCCATTCTCAATCCGCTTTCCGCTGATCCCCGCATCAATTAACACATGGTGGTTGTCCGAGCCTACACAGATACAGTTTCCACTGCTGCCACTTGCAATACTGCATAATTCTAACATACTATTTCTCTTTCCAGTAAATTTCTACCCGGTCTCCATTATTAAGCGGCTGGGAAAATTCAGCTTCCATGCCATTTACAAGCGTTGCAATTGCACGTCCGTTTCCGGCGTTGAGATCAAACGTGATCCGGTCAAAAACATCCACAAATATGTAATCTTCTTTTCCCGTAAGTTCCACCGTCTCGCCATTTACCGTGACAACACAGACCGTATCTTTTTTCTCCGACTCAGCCGCCTTGGCCTCCCCGGAGGTTTCCGGAGTCATTTCTTCCCGCGATATTTCCGCGGAATCTGTACCCCCCTCTGTTGCATTATACCGATTCTCACTCTCTGACGCAACCCCGAAGCTTAACGGTGTCCAGTCAATGGAGAAATTTTCGTATACCAGGGTCTCCATCCCCGCTTCCCTGTTATTGACCAAAATTTCACTGTCAGGGTCAATTTCCACGTCCATAAATTCTGCAATCTGTGCAACGGTATAAAAATTCCGTGTCTCGATGGAATCTCCCTCCTGAATTTCATAGGAATCCGGTTCAAGGCTTCCGTTTACCTCGACAAATTTCGGACATACCACGTTCTGTCCATTGACCACAAACGAAATCACGGACTCGTGATACTCCGGAAGCTGTCCGATGGTATACACCGCATTATCTCCTGCCGTTGATGGCTCAATCGTAATATCGGAATTTGGCTCCAGCGGCGTGTTGATATTTGCCGGTTGGCCATTCATCGTCACTATGGCGGCCTCCCCAGCCTCTCCTCTTGCGATTCTTGCGCCTCCATTCACGGTGAAATTGATCGGCATTCCGCGTTTCGGAAACAGCTGGTCATTCGGAAATCCCGCCTGCATTGCCGCATCCACAATGGTAAGTCTGTTATTATCATACAGTTTCAGGCGTTCTCCGTTGAAGCGGACCATAATAAAATTATTTTTCTGTTCATAATAATTCAGGCAGATTCCAATCGGTGTGACAAGCAGCGGATCTTTTTTGATATCTTCCTGCTCAAATGTCACTTCTTTAAGCACTTCTTCGCCTCTTAATGCCACACGCTCCGTCGGCAGATCCAGATGCCCGGCAAGTTTTTCCGTAAATCCGTGAATCTTTCCGCCACCACCGACAACAAAGCAGGCGCTTACGGTTTTATCCCCATTCAGTTCCTTGATCTTTGCAGCCACCTCGGAAGTAATCTTCTCCACCGTCGGGGCAACCAGCTCCCAGATCTCCTTGGATGGAATTGTATGGGAAATACTCATAATATCCTCATATGTCACTTCATCCTCACTCGAAGATGCCAGTTTCATTTTCTCTGCAGTCTGAAAATCAACCAGATACTGCTGCACGATCAGCTCGGTCAGTTCATCCCCTGCATATGGAATCATACCATAAGCTATGATACTTCCCTCTCTTGTGATGGAAATATCCGATGTTCCCGCTCCGACATCGACCAGCGCAATATTTAACATCCGGAAATTTTCAGGGATTGCCACATTGATCGCCGCAATTGGCTCCAGTGTCATATTGGCAACCGTCATTTTAGCCTGACCGACTGCGGAATACAGCCCGTCCACAACATCTTCCGGTAAAAATGTTACGATAATGTCCTCACCGATTTTATTTGCTTTATGTCCTTCAATGCTGATAAATACTTCTTCGTTTAAATAATATTTCACAACTGAATATCCGACACAGTAAAACTTATATTTTGTGTCATTCTGTTCCCGCAAAATATCCTGTGCCTGCTCTACCCCCAGAAGATTTAATGTGTGGATATCTTCTCCTGTGACGACCGACTCCTCCGCATACTCATACTCCACATGCGTAGTGACGGTTTTTAACACACGGCCGGCGGCTGCAATACACACTTCCGAAAGCGGTGCATCCAGCTGCGCCTCCAGCTCTGCTTTTACAGCGGAAATCGTACGCGCCACTTTTCCAATATCATGAATCTGTCCATCCAGCATGGACCGTGTCTCATGCTGTCTGACATACTGTGCCTCTACAATAAAGGCTCCATCTTCTGTCCGGTGTCCGACCGTTCCCACCACATTGCGGGTTCCTATATCCAAACCAAATACGTTATTCATATGCTTCTCTCCTCAGCGCTTCCTCTGTCTGTGTCAGTGTTTCTTCCAGTGTCCCGTTATTATCTATTACCACCCGGCAGTGTCTGCGGTATTCCTCCTCGCTCAGCTGGCTGGCAAAAATCCGGTCCACATGTGCATCGGAATACCCTCTTGATGCCTTCAGACGAGCTCTCCGGTTTTCTTCTGTAGTATAAATATACCAGAGTTCATCACAGATTTCATCATAATGTTCCTCGATCAGAAGTGCAGCTTCCAAAACCAGCAGAAAAAGTTTTCCAGCCCGTTCCTCTGCCTCTTTCTGCTGCAGAACATATTCCCGGACCGCCGGATGTACAATGGCATTCAGTTCTTCTCTTTTCCGGTCATCGGAAAAGATGACAGCTGCAAGCTGCGCACGGTCAAACGATCCGTCCGGCTGGTAAATGTCTTCCCCGGCAAATTTTTCTTTTAACTTTTGAAAACATTCCGTCCCCGGCTGCATCAGATCATGTGCAATCTCATCTGCCAGCATAACCCTGATACCCGGCTTTGACGCAAGATGTGCGAGTATGGCAGATTTTCCTGCTCCCACCCCTCCTGTAATTCCAATAAACCGCATTCCATCACCTCCCGGGTTTGTTCCTTTTCGTATATTTTTCTTAATGAGCCTCATACCAGTCCTGTCCGCATGCCGTACCGACGGCAAGTTCCACTTTCAGATCGGCTGCTTTTTGCATTTCTTCTTCCAAAAGTGCAATGACCTTTTCCTTTTCTTCCTCCGCAGTCTCAATCAACAGTTCATCATGTACCTGCAAAATCAGACGCGAACGGAAATGTTCCCGGATCAGACGGTCATGTACCCGGATCATGGCAATTTTGATAATATCCGCCGCCGTTCCCTGAATCGGGGCATTCATGGCGACACGCTCGCCAAACTGTCTTGTCATAAAATTACCCGATGACAGCTCCGGAATCGGACGGATGCGTCCAAACAAAGTTCTTGTATATCCCTTTTCCTTTGCCTGTGCTACGGTGTTGTCCAGAAATTCTTTGATCTTCGGATATGTTTCAAAATAGCTGTCGATAAATCCCTGCGCTTCTTTGGTTCCTATATTTAAATCCTGACTCAGTCCATAGGCACTGATGCCGTATACAATTCCAAAGTTTACAGCCTTGGCATTTCTTCTCTGTAAGTCTGTCACTTCATCAAATGGTACATGAAATACTTTGGATGCCGTACTTCGATGAATGTCCTGATTTTCGCGGAACGCCTCAATCAGCTGCTCATCACCGGACATATGTGCCAAAAGCCGCAATTCAATCTGTGAATAATCGGAATCGACAAACAAATCTCCCGGCATTGGATGAAATACTTTTCTTATCATCTTTCCAAGTTCCATCCGGATCGGGATATTCTGCAGATTCGGATCAGTACTGCTCAATCGCCCGGTTGCCGTGATCGTCTGATGGAACGTTGTATGGATTTTTCCGGTTGCATCAATAAAGTTTGACAGACCATCTGCATAGGTAGATTTGAGTTTGGAAAGTTTCCGGTATTCCAGAATATCTGCAACAATCGGATAATCTCCAGCAAGTTTTTCCAAGACTTCTGCAGAAGTCGAAAAACCGGTCTTTGTCTTTTTTCCATTCGGAAGCTGCATCTTTTCGAAAAGAATCACGCCGAGCTGTTTCGGAGAATTTATGTTAAACGTCTCTCCCGCTTCCTCATAAATTTTCTGTTCCAGTTCCCCGATGGAAACCGACAGTTTCTGACCATACTCTTTTAATGCATTGGCATCAATACAGATTCCATCCTGTTCCATATCCGATAAGACAAACACCAGAGGCATCTCGATTTCGCGCATCAGCTGCTCCATCCCATGTTCCTTAAGTCCTTCCTTAAGAACTGCGGCTGATTTCCATGTAATATAAGATTCCCAGCAGGCATACCGGAGCACATCCGCTTCCTTTTCCGTGATGACATCCCCCGGCATCTGTTTGCCAAGCAGATCTGTTCTCGACGGAATCATCAGTCCCAGATAGTCTTTTGCAATATCCTCGTATGGATACGCTCCCTTGAGTGGATTGAGCAGGTATGCTGCAATCGTACGGTCAAAAAAACGGGTTCTCATTTCTTCCGGTACATCGTGCAGATCAAAAGCAGCCAGCGCCGGCTTTAAATCTGCCGCATACAGTTCCTGTCGTTCCAGCAGATCCTGTTTTAATTTTTCTGCCGGAAGTTCCTGTGAAGCCACCATAAGATAATTGTCTTCTTCCGAAAACGAAATGGCAAGCCCGGCAAATTTCTGTTCCTCTGCGGTATCAAACAGGGAAAGCTGCTGGTTTTGTACTCCCTGCTCCACCACATAAAAGCCTGCCGCTTTTCCCTCGGCTTTTTTCCAGATCCGGTCTGCCGTCTTCTGATCCTTTACGATCTGAAAACTTTCTTCCGCATGGTTTTTTGGTGCGTCCACGGTAAACCGGTTCAAAAGATTTTTAAATTCGAGTCTCTTACACAGCAAATAGGCTTCCTCTGTATACAGAGAAGCCTTTCCGTCTATCTTTGCATTGGCAAAATCATAATCCACCGGAACATCTGTGATGATGGTTGCAAGTTCTTTGCTCATCACTGCCTGATCCCAGTATTCTACAATATTTTTGGATGCACGCGGTGGCTTTACCACATCCGCATGTGCATGAACTTCCTCAATGCATCCATACTGTCCGATCAGCGCAGTCGCTGTTTTTTCTCCAATTCCCGGCACACCCGGAATATTGTCTGCCGTATCCCCCATCAGGGCTTTTACGTCGATAAATTCCTTCGGTGTCACCTGATACCGTTCTTTGACATCTGCCGCCAGATAATCTTCAATCTCTGTTCCGGTACGCTTCGTCTTTGGAATACGAATCCTGACATGATCCGAAGCAAGCTGCAGCAGATCGCGGTCCCCGGATACGACAGAAACTTCCATCCCGGCACGCTCTCCCATTCCGGCAAGTGTACCGAGAAGATCATCGGCTTCGTATCCTTCCATCTCAATGGTACAGACCCCCATCGCCGCAAGCATTTCTTTCATCAGCGGAACCTGCTGCCGCAGGGCATCATCCATCGGTTTTCGTGTTCCCTTATATGCCTCATACATTTTATGACGAAAAGTTGGTGCATGAACATCAAATGCAACCGTCAGATAATCCGGCTGTTCCTCCTCTAATATTTTAAAAAGAATATTCAAGAATCCGTACACGGCATTGGTATGCAGACCTTCGGAATTTGTCAGATCCGGCAGTCCAAAAAATGCACGGTTTAATATGCTGTGTCCATCAATCAGCACCAGCTTTTCACTCATTACTTTACATTTCCTTCCCGGCCACGGTTTATATTGCCCGTGTTGCCTCCTTCAGCCATGCCAGTTCCTCTCCCTGCAGATACGGGGAAACAACTTTGTATACATTGGCATGGTAATCATTCAGACGTTTCTTTTCAACCTCCGTCATCTGTTTCGGATCGATAGCATCCAGATCAAACGGAACATAGGTCAGATTTTCAAAATACATAAACTGACCATATTCATTTTTTTCGCCTTTTTGGCATACTAATTCGTTTTCCAGACGTATTCCGTATTTTCCTTCGATATAAATTCCCGGTTCATCCGTAGTTACCATTCCTTCTTCAAAAACAGCTCCCCCCGGACGATCCTCAGTTCCTTTATAGCGGAATGCATTCGGTCCTTCATGCACATTGAGCACATATCCCACACCGTGTCCGGTCCCGTGTTTAAAGTCAAGTCCGGCTTCCCAGAACGGTTCACGCGCGATAATATCAAGATTCATCCCGCTGCATCCATACAGGAAACGGGCATTTGCCAGATTCATATTGGATCTGCATACACGGGTAAAATCAGCTTTCATCTCTTCTGTCACCGGTCCGAGTGCAAATGTTCTCGTAATATCTGTCGTACCTTCCAGATAATGTCCTCCGGAATCCACCAGAAGAAGTCCCTCCGGTTTCAGTGGAACATCACTTTCCGGTGTTGCTGCATAATGTACGATTGCACCATGATCCGCATACCCGCAGATCGTATCAAAGCTCAAATCCAGCAGGCCTTCCTGTTCTCTGCGGAGACTCTCCAGATAATCCGATGCGGAAATTTCCGTCATTGGAATTTTCCCCACATTTTTCTTCAGCCAGTACATGAATCTGCACATTGCCACTGCATCTTTTACATGGGCTTTTCTCGTATTGGAAATCTCTGTCTCATTTTTGACAGCTTTCATCTCCAGCGTCGGATCTTCTGCATCTATCATCTGTGCAGACTCCGGCAGATTATTACAGATTTTTGTATTAACCACAGCGCGATTAAGCAGAATCGTCTGATTCTCCAGTGTTTTTACATACTCATAAAATGCCTCATACGGACGCGTGGTAATTCCATTCTTCTGCAGATATTCCCGCAGGGTATCATCGACAACTTCTTCCTGCAGGAACCAGATGCACTGTTCCTGTGTCAATGCCAGGTAGGAAAGAACAACCGGTACATAACTGATGTCATTTCCACGTACATTCAAAAGCCACGCAATATCATACAAAGAAGCCAGCAAATGCACCTCTGCACCTTTTTCCTTCATTTTTTCACGGACTGCGGCAAGCTTATCTTTTGTACTTCTTCCACTGTATGCTTCATCCAGAATCCACACAGGTTCTTTGGACATCGGCGGACGATCTTTCCAGATCTTTCCGATCAGATCCTCCTGTACATAAAGTTTTCCGTGTTTCTTTTCTGCGATCTGCTGCAGTTTTGCGCCCCATCTTCCATTGACAACCCTTCCGTCAAATCCGATGGTTTCTCCCTCTTTCAGCGTCTGTTCCACATATTCATCAACCGTAGGAACATGTTCCTCTCCCATACGGTACAGTGTCACAGTTGTTCCTTCTAACTGTTTTGCCGCCTGCACAAAATATCTTCCGTCTGTCCACAGTCCGGCCTTAGTCCGTGTAATCACTGCTGTTCCGGCCGAACCGGTAAATCCGGTAATAAATCTTCTTGCTTTAAAATATTCTCCAACATACTCTGATTCATGAAAATCAGCGGTTGGCACAATATAAACTGCAATGTCCCTTTTTTCCATTTCCTGTCTGAGCGCAGCAAGTCTTTCCGGTATCATTGCATGTCCTCCTTCATCTCAAAAAATTTCGTATCAAGTTCCGGATAAGAACGTTTCAGGGAAATCGGTTTTCCGGAACGGTTCAAAAAGCAGTGGCTGCTTCTCGCCGTCGTCCGCAGTTCTCCGGTTTCCTTGTCCGTCATCACATACTCGACTTCCATCTTAATTCCGTTATATTTCACCAGCTTCGTCTGAATCACAACGGTATCATCAAAATGTACCATACTGTGATACTCTACCGCAATGGATAAAACCGGACTGATAATTTCCATTTCTTCCATCTGTTTATAGCTCAGCCCCATCTGATCCATCAGATCCATTCTCGCTTCTTCCATCCATTTCACATAATTGCTGTGATGAATGATGCCCATCTGATCCGTTTCGTAATATTTTGCATGATGTTCATACGGGCGTAATTTTATACCGGTCTGTTGTCCGGCAACTTGTATCTCGTTTCTCATATCAGACACCTCCTGTACAGAAACTTAACATCTATATTATGCCACAAGCAGACCAGAAATTCAATGAAGTTTCATGGTTTCCCGGTGGTGTTCCGGCACTGCATGAACCGTAACGTTTACTGTTCCTCATACACCTCTTCATAATCGCTCTCATCTGCAAATAAAACATACTTTCCGTCCAGATATCCCATATATCCGTTTTCTACCACATATCCCTTCATATTTTGTCTTCTTCCTTTCTTTTATTTCCCGTTCTTTTTGGTTGAAGACAGTATCTCATATTCAGTGTCCGATAAATGGTACACAAAATCCCCCGGAAATTTCCGGGGGATGAAAAACTACTTATTTTTCTTTTCTTTTTTTGTCGGTGGAATACTGTATTTGCGTGCATACGAATCAAAGCACTCCAGATAAGCATCGTCTTTCATGTGACGGACGCTCTTTAAATACTCATGGGTATCAAATTCCGAAGTCTCCGTCTCAATCATTGCTACCGCAACATTGGAACAGTGCGCTGCGATTCTTTCCAGATTCGTCAGCAGATCATTAAACGCAAATCCCTGCCGGAATTCACATTTTCCTTCCCGCAGTCTGGTTACATGCCGGTTTTTGAGATCATTGCACAAAATTCCGATCAGTTCCCGCAAAGGCTCGATTTTTGCAGCCAGCTCCAGATCATCCTCGCAGAAAGCATCGACTGTCAGATCGACAATCTCTCTGACTGCTGCCTCAAGCACGGAAAGTTCCTTCTGTGCCGACTCAGAAAACGTAATCTTCTTTTCCGAAATTTCATTTGCAACTTTAGAAATATTGACTGCATGATCTCCCAGACGTTCAAAATCGCTGATCGTGTGCAGGAATTTGGACACCTGCTGCATCTGAACGGTAGACATCTCCTGTCCGGTCAGCTGCATAAGATATGTGCCAAGCTTGTCCTCGTATTTGTCAATCAGGTTTTCTTTTTCCTGTACTTTATTGTACTTATCCTGTGAATAATCTCCTAACAGCGAAAGTGCACGGTTAATGTTCTTGCGTGCCTTCTTTGCCATGCCGTTGACCGCCGTATGGCTCTGTCCGATGGCAAGTGCCGGATATGCCAGAAATCGTTCTTCGAGGAGATCGAAATCTGCCTGCTCTTCCAGATCCTCCGGATCGTCTTTGATCAGACGGAATACCAGTTTTTCAATCAGATTAATGCACGGAAGCAGAATCATGATTGTTGCCAGACGGAAAATAGAGTTCATCATGGCGATCTTGATCGGGCTCATCGTCATATTCAAAAACTTAAAGTGTACAAAAGCATTGACACTGTAAAAGACAATCGACCAGAAAATCATACCGAACAGATCGTTCAGCAGATAAATCAGGGCTGTACGTTTTCCGTTTTTATTTGTACCGATGGAAGAAAGCAGTACCGGGCAGGCCGCTCCTACTCCAATTCCCATCGTAATCGGAAGTGCTGCCGCAAAACTGATACTTCCGGTCACGGACAATGCCTGCAGAATACCAACGGATGCGGAAGCACTCTGTAAAACTGCAGTAAACGCAATTCCCACAATAATTCCCATAAACGGATTTTCAAACTTTGTGAGAAGATTGACGAAATGCGGGTTATCTTTCAATGGGGAAACTGCCCCGCTCATCGTCTGCATTCCTACCATGAGGATTGCAAAACCAAGCATGATATCTCCCACATTTTTGTAGTTTGCCTTTTTGACAAACATCTTAAAAATAATACCGATAATCGCAACAACGGCAGAAATGGTTGCCGTGGACAACAACTGTGCGATACCGCTGGACCCATCAATATAGGAAAGACAAAGAATCCATCCGGTAACACTCGTACCGATATTTGCTCCCATGATAATTCCAATCGCCTGTGCGACTTTCATCATTCCCGAATTTACGAATCCGACAACCATGACGGTCGTTGCGGAAGATGACTGAATAATCGCTGTAACTATCGTTCCAAGAAGTACACCTTTGATCGGTGTATTTGTGAGCTTATACAATACAAGCTCCAGTTGGTTTCCTGCCACACGTTTGAGTCCGTCTCCCATCAGAGACATTCCATAAAGAAATAGTGCAACACCACTCAGAAGTGTCAGGACAATCATTATGCCATTCATATCTGTTTCCTTTTCTTGTTCTTCTTTTTTTTACATGCTTCGATTTATTATAAAACACTTCTCATGGTTTTTACAATCACTTTACTCAAATTTTATGTTTTTATTTTTGAAACAGACTCCGGATCATATCAAACAGCTTTTCAAAAAAGGCTGCTATCTTCTGTCCGATATTCTTGTCCGCAAGCTGATTCTGCAGCTGGGAAGCCCATGCAGATGCCTGATTTTTAATGGAATCCCAGTTCAGGTCCAGTCCCTGCAGTTTTTTCATCAGACCAAGAAGTTTCTGCTTGTCATCATCCGATAACTTCAGATCATATTTATCCGCAAGTTTTTCAATCGCCTGTTCAATCTCCTCCGGCGTTTTGATCTTTCCACTGGCAATCTGCCCTTTCAGATCTGCAATCATCGCCTCCACATCATTGGAATCGCCGTCAATGCTCTGCTCAAGATCTCCGGTTGTGACAAGTTCATCCATTGCAGCATCCACAACCGATTCATCCAGTTCCTTTCCGGTCAGTTTTTCATATGCCTCAAACGTTCCGACCAGTGCTGCCGTCCCGGAAAGCGGAAACGGTCCCGCAACAATCACATTGGCATCTTCCACCCCTGCAGTGGCAAGTGCGTTCTTGTACATGCCCGCCGTACAGTAATTAATGTTGTATGTGGATACCTTCAGCCCGTTACCGGAATCTGCCAGGGAAACCAGCACGGAAGAAAGCGCTTTCGTTCCGATCTGTTTTTTCGGAACATAAGAATCCAGATACTGATGTTCTTCTGCATTGCTCACATAAACCACATCATATTTATCAAAATCCGCCGCTTCGATCCCCATATAAGATAACACGGTATGCTGCTGGTCTGCAGTCAGATCCGCTCCGAGCGCCAGATATGGCTTGTCGTCCAGTGTAATTTCCACATCATCCCCGTTATCTTCCTGTGCATCCTCTGCCTCTGTCGCATACACCGGTGCCGGAACTGCTGCACTTCCAAGAACCATGCCTGCCACAAGAATACCTGCCATATATTTTTTCAAACCTTTCATTTTTACCTCCATTCATAATCCAGAACAAATGTATTTCCCTGCACATGTGCTTTTGCCATGGCCCCGGTAACAACCGGCATCATAGGAGCCATGTGTCCGATGTCCAGATCCATGATCACCGGAACCTGATACTCTGCCAGCAGATCGGTTACTGCCCGGTAATGATCAATCCCGAATGCTTCTTCTCCGAAACACACTGGCCGTCCGATCAGAAATCCCTTCACATGCGAAAACCATCCGGCCTCTTTCATCTGCCAGATGGCACGGCGGATGGACATCACATGCAGATCACAGGCTTCCAGAAACCAGAGAAATCCATCCTCTTTATACCGCTCCTGAAATTCTTTTACGTGATCAAAGCGCGTACCGAGAAGGTTTACCAGACAATCCATACATCCGCCGATCAGTCTTCCCTCCATTGTAACATTTTCGGCTCCCTGTGGAAATACTTTCAGTTCCACCGGCTCCGTCACATGATACGGCGCCAGCGGATGTTCTTCATCTTTGACAGATTCTTTCTCCCACAGATCATAATTATGCACACGGGTAATCTTTCCGCAGAGCAGATCCAGTGCGTCCTGCACGGCCGGATGCCACGGTTCCATTCCAAACGCGGCTGCGCACGGTCCGTAAATGGCGGCCGTATCTGCAATCGTTGCAGATAAGAACGTAAAATTGGTATTATCGGAAAACCCCATATACCACTTTGGCTTCGCCTGCGCAATCCCTGCGAAATCAATATACGGAACAACTTCACACATCAGCTCCCCGCCACCGCAGGAAATAATGACGTCATTTTCGGTTCCGCAATAGCTTTCATTCAGTTCTTTGCCACATAATGCCGGGTCGTTGCTGATCCCGATTCCCTTATCCACCAGACAATTCGGCCCCATCTGTGTATGATATCCCATCTGCCCAAACCGTTCTCTTGCATGTGCAAATGCTGTATAATAAGGTTCTGTCGCACAGCCGAATGACGGCGCGACAAATCCGATCGTTCCATGTTCTTTTAAAAATTCCGGAAATCTCATATTCACTCTCCTTTTTCGTTTCAGGCTTTTCCTGTTTCCTCATTATATAAGAAAAAAGACCGCAGTGCAATCCACTGACGGTCTCTCATACACAGTAACCACAAATATTTATCCCGCATACTGCGCAAACTGATAACGGAATTTCTGTAAAAAATACAGATAGTAGGATTTCATATTAAACCACAGGGAAAAATCCTTGCGATAATGAAATTTTGTAACATATAAAATTCCCTGACGATTGCACCATATATAAATATCATTCAGCCCAAGCCGCTTGATTCCGCGGATATTGCGCAGAAAGGTCTCAATTTTTGATAACTCTCCCTCATCACGGGCATACAGATGAAAAATGGTATTCGGGCATTCGATCAGAATATGTCCTGCCGGCTTTTCTGCCATATCATATACCTCCCTGATTACTCCTCTTATATGTATCTATGGTACTACAATATCTGTCAAAAAACCAGTCAATTTTACACATTTTTCCAATTATTTCACACGCCTTCTGCATTTGAAAAATCCGGAATAAAACTTTCTTTTGCCACCCCCGGCTCCTGAATGAAAGCCTGGGTAATTCCAAGCGCAATTGCAGCGTCCACATAGCGGTCATATGTGCGCCGGCTCACCCGGTGCGCAAGTTCCGGATAATCTCTGACATGTTCTAGCGGCGTATACTGGCTCATCAGACTCACATAGATTTTATTCTGGTATGTTTCATATAAATACCGGACAATGTTTCTGGCATCTTTCAGACATCCGGGCAAAAGCAGCTGGCGCACAATTACACCCCTCTTCATCACAGCTTTCTCGCAGGCTTCCTTCGGCACGTCTTCGCCTCTTTTTTCTTCCCACGCAAACACCGGCCGGGGCTGCTGACGCACCATCTCTGCAATTGCAGCCTTTGCTGTCTGCGGATAATCTGGTGCATGGGAATATTTTGCCGCAAGAAACGGGTCCATATACTTAAAATCCGGAAGATAAATATCCACGATTCCTTCCAGTGCCTTGATGGTATCCACATTCTCATAGCTTCCCGTATTGTATACAATAGGAACCGCAAGTCCCTGCCGTCTCGCCTGTTCTACCGCCCGGATGATATGCGGCACATACTGCCCCGGTGTAACCAGATTGATATTGTTCGCCCCCTGTTCCTGCAGTTCCAGAAAAATCTCCACCAGCCGTTCCGGTGTGATTTCTTTTCCCGCAGTCCCCTGTGCAATCGACTCATTCTGACAAAACACACAGTGCAGGGCACAGCCGGAAAAAAAGACGGCTCCCGAACCTTTTGTTCCGCTGATACACGGTTCTTCCCAGAAATGCAGAGCCGCCCGTGCTACCTTTAATGTCTCTGTCACCCCACAGATTCCAGTTTTTCCCTTACTGCGCTGCGCCCCGCATGTGCGCGGACACAGCATGCAATTGTCATAGAAATTATGATTTTTCATTTGTTTCACTTGCGATTCCTTTCCAAAACCTCTACAATGAAGTACACATACATTATATCATTTTAAGGAGCTACATATGAATCAGTCAAACTGTATGGTCGCACAGTCAGGCGGCCCAACCGCAGCAATCAACGCCAGTCTCGCCGGAGTCATCTCCGGAATAAAAAAGTCCGGCAAGTACGACACCTGCTACGGGGCAATCAATGGAATCCTCGGTATTTTAAATGAGCGTTATCTGAATCTTTCCCAGATGATCCCGGATGAAAAAACCCTTAACCGGTTAAAAGTTACACCGGCCATGTATTTAGGTTCCTGCCGGCACAAACTTCCGGACTACAAAGATGACGACTCTGCTTATGTATTCATCTTCAACCAGTTTGCAAAATTAAACATCAAAGCCTTTTTCTATATCGGTGGCAATGACTCCATGGATACTGTACTTAAATTATCCGATTATGCCGCCAAAATCAAGAGCGACATCCGGATTATCGGAGTTCCAAAGACCATTGACAACGATCTATGCATGATCGACCACACACCCGGATTCGGTTCTGCCGCCAAATACATTGCATCCACAATGCTGGAAATTGCACACGATACGTTTATTTACGCGGTAAAAAGCGTCACTATCGTAGAAATTATGGGGCGCGATGCCGGATGGCTCACTGCTGCCAGCGCCCTGGCGCGAAATGACTACAACACTGCCCCGCATTTTATTTATCTCCCGGAAGTTGCATTTGACAAAGAGCAGTTTCTGACCGATATCCGGAACAAATTAAAAACATTAAACAATGTAATTGTTGCCGTATCCGAGGGAATCCGTGACAAAAACGGAGACTACATCACAGCTTCCAAAGCAGTGGCTGACCAGTTCGGACACCAGCAGCTCTCCGGAGCCGGAAAAGCACTTGAATTTCTGGTCAAGGAAAACATCGGTGTCAAAGTCCGTTCCATAGAAATCAATGTATTGCAGCGCTGTGCCTCCCATCTGGCATCTGCTACCGATCAATCAGAGGCATTTGCACTCGGAGAACATGCTGTTTTGCTCGCTGAGGAAGGTGTAACCGCCTCCATGGTAACCCTGACGCGCACCTCGAATACCCCATATGCGGTAGCCTATGACCATGCCCCGATCCGCGGCATTGCCAATGAGGCAAAATCCATCCCGCGTGAATGGATCAATGCACACGGAAACGATATCCGTCAGGAGCTTTACAACTATCTTTACCCGTTAATCCAGGGAGAGGTTTCTCTCACCTATCAAAACGGTGTACCGGTGTATATGCCGGTTCCTCATTTAAAACCAGATCACGTCTCATAAAAAGGAGAGTTTTATGGCAAAACGAACAACCTCTTTGAGGGTACTCCGCGGCATTCTCTGCGGTACAGGTGCAGCTGTCATCGGCGTCTATGCAGGTTTTTGTGTTTATTACCACGGGCATTATTTCCCCCATACAACCATCGGTGGGATTTCCTGTGGCAACCAGACTGCGGATGATCTGGAAGCAAAAAACATTGCTTCCGCGCAAAATTACCAGCTGCACATAACGGATCGCAAAGGGAACAAATACACACTTTCCGGAAGTGACTTTTCCTATACTTACAAACGTTCCGGTGAAGAACAATCGCTTGTAAAACAGCAGAAAATCCTGTTGTGGCCGGTTGCCCTGTTTCAAAAACACCAAATAGATCTGAACCGTTCTTTTCACTACAATGAAACTGCATTAAACCAGCTGACCGATGCGCTGGCTATCTTTGATCCTTCCTATATCGAAGCACCGGAGAATGCACACCTGCGTATTACGGATGATGATTATACCATCGTAAATGAGACACCAGGAAATACCCCCATCCGCGATGAGATCATAAAGGAAATCCAAAAAGCCATAGACGATCAGGAAACTACACTCACGCTTTCCGATGCCTGCTACGAAAAACCGTCCGTAACAGCAGATGACCAGCAGATTGCAGATACGGTTTCACAGCTTGACCGGTATATGGCCGCAACCGTCACCTACGAAATCAAAGGAGCTGACGAAGGGCTGGATAAAGCCGGTATCCTGTCTTTACTTGACCTCAAAAAAGACGGCTCGGTTTCCATCAATGATACCCGGCTGACTTCCTATGTCCAGCATCTGGCAAGTACTTACAACACCTATGGGGATGTACGGAAATTCAAGACAAGCAAAGGGGACACCGTAAAAATCGGCGGTGGCGATTACGGCTGGGTAATTGACAAATCCAAAGAAAAAAAAGAGCTCTTAAAAGACTTAAAAGGTGGAAAACCTGTAAAACGGGAACCTGTCTATGAGCAGCGCGCCATGCAGAGCGGACTGGATGATATCGGCAATACTTATGTGGAAATTGACTATACCAGCCAGCATCTCTGGTATTACAAGGACGGATCACTTGTCACAGACACCGGCATTGTTTCGGGAAACATCAGCCGCGGAAACGGCTCACCGGATGGCATCTTTAAGATTGCATACAAACAGAAAGATGCCACACTTGTCGGCGAAAATTATGCGTCCAATGTCAGATATTTCATGCCGTTTGCATACAATGTCGGCATTCATGATGCAAGCTGGCGCAGCACATTTGGCAAAGAGATCTACAAAACTTCCGGTTCTCACGGCTGTATCAATGTGCCTCCGAAAAAGGCAAAAAAACTGTTTCAGACTCTACAGGTCGGCACTCCGGTAATTGCCTATTACCGGGAACCGGTTACGCTGACGGCAGAAAACACACGCATCTCCAATGCATACTCTTATAAAGCCGAAACCGGGCTTTAACCCTGATCAAACTGACTGTTATACAGCGTTGCATAAAAGCCGTTCTGTGCCAGCAGGGTATCATGATTTCCCTGTTCGATAATCTTTCCGTCTTTCATGACCAGAATACTGTCTGCCTCCCGGATCGTGGAAAGACGATGCGCCACAATGAAACTTGTACGTCCCTTCATCATCGTCAGAAATGCCTTCTGTATACGGATTTCCGTTCTTGTATCAATAGAGGAAGTAGCCTCGTCAAGAATCAGCATCGGCGGAAGGCATAACATGACACGGGTAATACAAAGAAGCTGCTTTTGTCCCTGTGACAGATTGCCCCCATCTTCTGTAATCTCAGTATCATACCCTTTCGACAGTCTGCGGATAAAGCTGTGTGCATGGCTTGCTTTTGCCGCTGCAATCATTTCTTCCTCGGTTGCATCCGGTTTTCCCATACAGATATTCTCCCGGATGGTTCCCTTTTTCAGCCACGTTTCCTGTAATACCATTCCATAATTTTTCCGCAGGCTGTGTCTGGTCATGTGCATCACATCATGTCCGCTCACCTGGATATGCCCGGAATCAGCATCATAAAAACGCATCAAAAGATTAATCAGTGTCGTTTTTCCACATCCGGTTGGGCCGACAATGGCAATCCTCTGTCCCGGCTGTACATGCAGATTAAAATCCTCGATCAGCTTCTGCTCCGGCACATAGGAAAAATACACATGGTCAATGTCTACCGTTCCGTCTGCCTGTTCTAACTGATACGCATCTGCTGCATCCGGCTCTTCTTCTTTTGCCTCAATCAGTTCAAAGAAACGCGCCGCACATGCCAGAGCATTCTGCAGTTCTGTCACAACCCCCGAAATCTCATTAAACGGCTTGGTATACTGATTTGCATAAGACAAAAAACAGGAAAGATTTCCGACAGAAAATGCTCCGCCTGTCAGAATAACGGCAAGTGCTCCCGTAATTCCCACAGCTGCATATACCAGACTGTTAACAAAACGTGTACTCGGGTTCACCAGACTCGAAAAAAAGGTTGCCCGCAGCGAATATTTCTGCAGACGGTCATTTACATCCGCAAACTGTCCGAGTGCTTCCTTTTCATGGCAAAATGCCTGTACGACCTTCTGATTTCCGACCATCTCTTCAATCAGCGCTGTCTGTTCTCCTCTCGTCTGCGTCTGCAGCTGAAACATGGAATACGTCTTTTTTGCAATAAAGCCAGCCACAAACAAAGAAATCGGTGTCAGAAGCACAACCACTACCGTAATCTTAACATTGACAAAGAGCATAAACAGCAAAGTACCGATGATCGTTGCCAGACCGGTAAACAGCTGTGTGAATCCCATCAGCAGACCATCCGCAAACGTGTCCACATCCGCAATGATACGGCTGACCATGTCCCCATGGGAATGACTGTCAATATAAGACAACGGCAGATGTTCGATCCTCTCAAACGCATCCCTTCGGATATCACGGACAATATTGTATGTCATACGGTTATTGCACATATTCATAATCCACTGTGCCGCAGCCGTGATGCCAATTACAATTACGCCTTCTTTTGCAATTGCAAGAATCCCCGGAAAATCCACATTTCCTTTGTCCAGAATCAGGTCAATCGCCCGTCCGGTCAGAATCGGGAAATACAGTGTCAGTGCCACTGTCACCGTTGCCAGCACAACAGACAGAATCAGTATGGGAATATAGTGTTTCAGATAATGCATCACTTTTTTTAGTGTTGCAATCTGTCCGGTCATGTTCTTCTGCTTAGACATTTCCTGCACCTCCGTTCTTTCTCAGATCTTCTTTCTTAAACTGAGATTCATAAATCTCACGATAAATTTCACAGTTTTCAAGCAACTCCTCATGCGTTCCCAGTCCCACTGCCTGTCCGTCATCCATCACCAGTATCTGGTCTGCAAACTGGATGGAGGAAGTTCTCTGGGAAACAATAAATATGGTTTTATTTCCCTGCAGATTACGCAGTGCGGCCCTCAGGCGCGCATCGGTGGCAAAATCCAGTGCCGATGCACTGTCATCGAGAATCAGAATCTCCGGATCTTTTACAACGGCACGGGCAATCGTCAGACGCTGCTTTTGTCCGCCGGAGAGATTTCGTCCGCCCTGTTCAATCACATAATCCAGACCGCCTTCTTTTCCCTTTACCACATCCGCTGCCTGAGCCACTTCAATCGCATGCCACAACTGTTCCTCTGTCGCATCCGGATTTCCCCAGCGCAGATTCTGTGCAATCGTTCCTTGAAACAATACGGCTTTCTGCATGACAACACCAATGCGCTGCCGCAGATCCGCAAGCGGATACTCACGCACATCGGTTCCCGCAACTTTTATACTTCCCTGGGATACATCGTAAAAACGCGGGATCAGGTTGACCACCGAACTTTTACCGGAACCGGTTCCACCGATAATTCCGATTGTCTGTCCTTTTTTCACTTTCAGATTAATATCTGTAAGAGAATCCTGCGCATTTCCCGCATATTTCATGGAAACATGGGAAAATTCCACCTCCAGTTCACCGGATGCGCTTTTCTTTGTCTCTGTGACAGAATCCGTAATCGTCGGTACTACCTCAAGCACCTCCTGAATACGGTTTCCACAGGCAATCGCCTTATTGATGGTAATGATCAGATTTGCAAGTTTTACCAGCTCCACCAGTATCTGTGACATATAGTTTACCAGTGCAATCACCTCACCCTGACTGATCCGTCCGATGTCAACCTGCCGGCCTCCGACCCAGATCACCGCAATAATTGCGAAATTAATAATCACATAAGTCAGAGGGTTCATCAATGTGGAAATTCTTCCTACCAGCATCTGAATCTTTGTCAGATAAGCGTTGCTCTCATTAAAATCCTTCGTTTCCTCTTCCTGCTTGTTAAAGGCACGGATGACACGGGCACCGTCTAAATTTTCCCGCGTGTGTCCGAGAACTTCATCAAGCCCGCGCTGTACTTTCTTAAACAGCGGAATACTGACAAGCATCACGGAAAAAACAACAACCGACAAAAGTGGAATTGTAACGACGAAAATCAGCGCTGCCTTTACATCCACGGTAAATGCCATGATCATGGCACCAAATACAATAAACGGAGACCTTAAAAACAGCCGGAGTACCATATTGACGCCCGACTGCGTCTGGTTGATATCGCTGGTCATACGTGTGATCAGCGTAGAAGTCCCAATGGTATCCATTTCCGAAAAAGACAGTTTCTGAATATGGGAAAACAGTGCATAGCGGACTTTGGTAGAAAACCCTACCGCCGCTTTCGCCGCAAAGTACTGTGCCGTAATCGAACATGCCAGTCCAATCAGTGCAAGCAGCACCATAACGCCTCCCATCTTAAAAATATAAGACTTGTTTGATGCCGCAATTCCATGATCGATAATCGCTGCCACAACAAGCGGAACAATCAGCTCAAAAGATGCTTCTAACAGCTTAAACAGCGGCGCCAGAATACATTCTTTGCGGTATTCGTTCAGATAAATCAGTAATTTTCTCATAATCCCTTTTCCTTTATATTTATTTGCCTGAATCATTATAACACTCACACCCAGGGGATTCAACAGCTTTGCACGTCCTCTCCCGGAACCAGGCAACGACAAAAAGACCGGCACAAGCCAGTCTCTTTGCAATAAAGTATGTTGAACATTTAATTAATGGCACCCATGACAGTTCTTGCAGTCACCACCACAGGTTATGGATTTTCCATTTTTTTTGTCTTTGATGATGCTTCTAATCACAAGAGAAACCACTACTAACAAGATGATTAATACAATTGCGGTACCCATTACTACCACTCCTTCCATCAAACAAAGAGGACTATCCATACGTTTTTCTGATTCATTGTTAGTATATCCTAACTTACATTAGTTGTCAACAACTTTTGTTAATTTTTTTGCTAGACCATTTACGCAGATTATGTTATAATCCTACTTAATGAAACAAAAGGTAACATTGGGAGGAATCAATCATGCATAGTACGGAATCATCCGAGAATTATTTAGAGACTATTTTAATATTAAGTAAAAAACTTCCGGTGGTGCGTTCCGTTGACATTGCCAATGAACTTGGCTTTAAAAAATCAAGTGTCAGTATCGCCATGAAAAATCTCCGTGAAAAAAGTCAGATCACGGTCACAGACGCCGGATTTATATATCTGACAGACGAAGGACGTGCCATCGCAGAAATGATCTACGAGCGGCATGAGCTGCTTTCCAAAGGACTGGTCGCGCTGGGTGTCGATCCGAAAGTAGCTACAGAAGATGCATGCCGTATTGAGCATGTGATCAGTGCCGAAAGTTTTGCGGCTATCAAGAAACATCTTCATCTGCCAAAAGACGCAGAATAATCTTTCCTGCCGGAATATACGAATACATAAATAGAACCGGATACCGCTTTTTGTTTATCGCAAATTACGGTATCCGGTTTTTTATTCTTTGTTTGGGTTTGCAGCATCGTCATAGGTATCCAGAAAATGATGTCTTACCCCATCTTTTTTATATCCAATCACGGTATTTAAATTTACATTCTCCACACTGCGGAAAATATTTTTAGCTACATAAGGATTCTCCTGTTCAAGACTATGGATCAGACGCTTCACATCTGCTCTCTTTGACCCTTTTTCTGTTCCTCCACAGGATGCACACCCTTCGGTAAAACGACAGGCACACTGAATGAAATGCAGGTCATTGTACTGTGCCCAGTGAATGATATCCGCTTCCCTCACAAGATACAGTGGGCGGATCAGTTCCATTCCCTCAAAATTTGTACTGTGCAGCTTCGGCATCATCGTCTGAATCTGCGCACCGTATAACATTCCCATCACAATGGTCTCGATGACATCGTCAAAGTGGTGTCCAAGCGCGATCTTATTGCATCCTAATTCCCGTGCTTTACTGTACAGATACCCTCTGCGCATCCGTGCGCAAAGATAGCACGGGGAATCCGTAATATCCACAACCGTATCAAAAATTTCTGTCCGGAACACCGTAATCGGAATATTGAGCATTTTCGCATTATTTAATATTGTCTGGTAATTCACCTCATTATATCCCGGATTCATAACCAGAAAAACAACTTCAAAATTTTTCTTTCCGTGCCGTTCCAGCTCCTGAAATAACTTTGCCATGAGCATGGAATCCTTTCCTCCGGATATGCACACTGCAATCTTATCTCCATCCTGTATCATTTCATACGCATTGATCGCTTTTGTAAAAGGTCTCCATACGGTCTTTTTAAATTTTTTAATAATGCTTCGTTCCGCATCAGCAGCCTTGTCTGCTAATCGTTCTGCAGTCCCGTCATCTTCCTTCATAAAATCGGCCAGTTTCTTGCGCAGATAGGAACGATATCCTCCCTCAATGCTGTAAATCTCATACCCTTGTTCTGACAAATCTTCCGCAATTTCATCGCTTCTTTGCCCGGTATAGCAAAACAGATACACTGGCAGCTCCTTCGGGATCTCCCCAATGTGCTCCATAAATTCTTCCCAGAAAATATGTTTTGCGCCGGGATAAGTTTCCTTTATATAATCCTGCTCACTTCTTATATCGATGACCAGCTTTTCTCTCTGGTCCTTTTGCAATTCCTCTACAGTTTTTCGGTACATGCCATTTCTCCAATTCTTGAATTGTTGCGTAAAATCCATTCCTCATTATAGCATTGTACTCTGCCCTGAACAAGTCTCAATTCCTATAACTTCTATCCGGCTTCATCATGCTCCCGGATCATTTTAAACAGTTGTACACGATTGCGTATTCCCAGTTTCCGGTATATGTTTAAAATATGTTTTTTGAGCGTATTGGTGCTGATGGTCAGTTCCTCGCAGATCACCGGATTTTCCTTTCCCTGCATCAGATTTCGAAGGATCGTATCCTCCCGCCGCGTCAGTCCATATTGTTCCACGGCCTGCGTTACCGTAAGCTTTTCTCCTTCCTCCCCTGCCCGTCTTTGATGCTTTTCCATCCGATAGGCCAGATGGTCTTTGAGCATATCGAGAACAAAAATGTCATCGTATTTAAAATTTTCCTTTCCAATGGTACGATAAAACGTAATTGTACCGAGGAAATGATGATCTTTTGCGATCACAACCTGCAGCGAATAATGCCAGTTATTGGGCTTATATATCTTCTTATAATATTCCATTTCCACACGCGACTCATCACTGATAATATCCGTCTCCCGATAAATCAGCGATTTCCCGCTGAGCATAATCCCTCTGCTGTAATCCAGTTCCTCATATTCTTCCGATAGATTACTGTCGCAATTATACATCACCGGCCGGTCCAGTTTCTTTTCATCCTCCACGGATGCCAGATAAAAATCAGCACTGTCAAAATCCACCAGCAGTTTTAACTGTTCTAACAGTTCTTTTCGCATTTCATCAAAATCTTCCATCGTATAGACTTTATAAATGATTGTGTTTAAAATAATCCAATCGTTGGTTTCTAATGTTTTCATTTGTGTTTCTCCTATAATTTTTTATTTCATAGGAATTTAACACCAAACGACATTTCCTATGAAATAAAAAACGACGCACCTCACTGAGGTACGCCGTCTTTGGCTTTTATGCTTTCAGTTTAACACTATTTAATTACAAAAGCAAACCAATTTTACCTATTTTTGATTTTTTTGATTTTTTCCTTTTCCCCTGATGACTTTTTTCAAAAATGTGCTATAATAAAATACGAAACGCAGATGTAGTTCATCGGTAGAATACCAGCTTCCCAAGCTGGGGAGGCGGGTTCGATTCCCGTCATCTGCTTTTTCTATGAGAAAGGCGTCCGTTTTTTCCGGACGCCTTTTCTTTTTCAATGATTAACGATAGTAATACGCGCCGCCCTTTCTGGTGATCGTAGCATTACGCAAATCAAATTTCTTTTTTTTCAAAGAAGACTTTTTCAATGTGAACTTAACATCTTTTGTCGAATAAGAAGAAACGGTAACATTGTATCTGCTTGTTTTATACGTACCAATCGTTTTTCCACTGGCATCTTTCACAACAATGTTGACATCCTTCAATGCGGTAATATAGTCTGTCGTATTATTGACAATTCTAGCTGTCATAACAAGATTTCCAGACTTATCAAAAGAAGCTTTATAAACTTCCATCACACATTTATTGTAATCCACATCGCTACTGCTTAACTTTACGGATGAAAATTTATTTTCCTTTACGGTTACCTTACAGGTCAGATTCTCTCCATCTTCTGTCACAGCATAAACCGTTGTTTTTCCAGCTTTGACGCCGGTTACTTTACCATTCTTATCTACTTTGGCAATTTTGGAATCTTTAGACTTCCATGCTTTTACCTTTGCACCGGTAACAGAAAGCTTCTTGGTGTATCCTTTGGTAACAACCGCATTGGCATTGCTGATCTTTGCACCACCATTGTACTGATACATGTATAAAAGATATTTTGTACTCTGTGAAAATGTAATTCCATAATAGTAATCCCCGGCATCCACATTTGGAACAGGATCTACAAAATAATACACACCTTCTTCATACTCCCAGCTGGTAGAAGATGATGATATCTGATAAGGGTTATCTGCCCGCTGTACTTTATTTCCCACACTGTCGTATACCGTAATTGTCATATCGACAGGTGCTTCTGTCACGATCTGTGCAACAAATCCATAACTTTTGGTCAGAGAAAACGGTGTCTTTACTTCTGTTCCTGCTGTCGCCTGTTCTGTCTGTGTAGGTGCAATAATTGTAGTAAACTTCTCTGCTGCCTCAACTTCTGTTGTGCCAACACATACCGTTGTGAACACCAGCACCAGTGCCAGCATAAAAGTTACAATTCTTCTGGTTCCATTTGTTTTCATAATTTTTCCCTTTCTATCTGTATGTTGTTCTACCTTTATAGTATCACATATCAAAAAGGAAACCGCAAGTCGTTCTTTCTTCCTATTTTAACAGTCTTTGACGAGATCTTTAACCACTTCCCCGGCAATGATCAGTCCGACTACCGATGGCACAAAGGCCACACTTCCCGGAATCGCCCGACGCTCCGTACACTTGTGCTTTGCTCCCGGCGGACAGATACAGTTTGAGCGGCAGCTAATCGCCATATCCTCTACCGGTTTGATCGGTTCTTCCCTGGAATACACAACCTTTAATTTCTTTACGCCCCGTTTCTTTAACTCTCTGCGCATAACTTTTGCTAATGGACATACACTGGTCTTGTAAATATCTGCCACTTCAAATTTGCTTGCATCTAACTTATTTCCAGCCCCCATACTGCTGATAATCGGAATGTTCATCTCTTTTGCTTTCATCACCAGCGCAATTTTTGCAGTGACCGTATCGACCGCGTCCACAATATAATCATATTCTTCAAAAGGAAAGTCCTTTGCGTTTTCCGGCAGGAAAAAACAGTCATGGATTTCCACCTTCACATCCGGATTGATTTCGAGCATGCGCTCTTTCATAACTTCTGTTTTATATTTCCCAACCGTCTTTCTTGTTGCGATAATCTGACGGTTCAGATTTGTCAGACATACTTTATCATCGTCAATCAGATCGAATGCGCCTACGCCTGTCCGGACCAGTGCTTCACAGACGTATCCTCCCACGCCGCCGATTCCAAACACTGCCACACGGACATTTTTCAGCCGGTCCATCGCTTCTTTTCCGAGCAGTAACTCCGTTCTAGAAAACTGTGTTAACATATATGAACTCCTTTTATCCCATTTTTCCTATCGCAATACATTATATTATGGGAAGCTTTAAACTGCAAGCCTGTATACTTTTTTATTTCTTATGAACGAAAAAAAGCGGCCTATCTTTCGACAAACCGCCTTTTTCAACTATTCAGAACCCGCCAATTGAAATCCGCGCATACACTTAATGGCCCCAATATCTTCCATTGCGTTTACCATGCGGTAAACAGTGGCTACGCCAATTTTCGGATCTACCTTTGATGCCTTGAAATAGATTTCCTTACAGCAGGAACAATCTTCCTCAAGGATAATATCCAGCAGCATCAGCCGCTGCTTGGTAATCCTACAGCCTGATTCCTTCAGTTTTTGAATAATCATTTCTCTCTGCATCATTTGGCATCTCTTCTTTTTCTATTTTGCTGACACAGTTTTCTTTGCGTCAAAGTTTAATGTGTTACTCTCCTTATAAGGACGGAACAGCAGATAAATAAATCCGATGATCAGTAAGAATGCTACAACGGTACCAACACCGAATGTACCAACTGTGATCAGTGTACCGATCTGGTAGATACACAGGGAAACAATGTAAGCTAAGATACACTGATATCCGATCGCAAACCAGAACCACTTCACGTTGTTCATCTCACGCTTGATCGCACCCATAGCTGCGAAACATGGTGCACATAACAGGTTGAATACCAGGAAACCATAAGCGGCAACCGGAGTCATAACCAAAGACAGTGACTTCCAGATTTCGGAACCATTTTCTGCAACTTCTGCGAAACCGAATAACTGTCCGAACGTAGCTACAACGTTCTCTTTTGCGATCAGACCGGATACAGCAGCAACTGCCATCTTCCAGCCGTTACCAGCCCTGGTCCAGCCAAGTGGTGCGAAGATCCATGCGATTGCAGAACCAATTTTTGCAAGAACACATTCTGCCTGGGCAGCCTCAAGAGCAGCACCCTCTAATCCGTCGAAATCAAGCATTCCAAAGGTTCCGTTGCTCCATCCGAAGTTCATTAAGAACCATAAAACAATTGTTGATAACAGGATAATTGTACCTGCTTTCTTGATGAAAGACCATCCACGCTCCCACATGCTGCGGAGTACGTTTCCAACGGTTGGCCAGTGATATGCAGGAAGCTCCATAACGAATGGTGCAGGTTCTCCTGCGAACATCTTTGTTTTCTTTAAGATAATACCGGAACAGATAATTGCTGCAACACCTACAAAGTAAGCACTCCATGCAACCCATCCGGAATTATGGAAGAATGCACCTGCGATCAAAGCAATGATTGGAAGTTTTGCTCCACAAGGTACGAATGTTGTTGTCATGATTGTCATCTTGCGGTCACGGTCGTTCTCGATCGTACGGGAAGCCATAACACCAGGAACACCGCATCCACTACCAATCAGCATTGGGATGAATGATTTTCCGGATAATCCGAATTTACGGAAAATACGGTCCATGATAAATGCGATACGTGACATATATCCACAGGACTCAAGGAATGCCAGGAAAATGAACAGTACCAGCATCTGCGGTACGAATCCAAGTACGGCACCCACACCGGAGATGATACCATCTACGACAAGTCCTGTCAGCCAGCCGGCACAATGAATGTTCTCAAGTAAGGTTCTTGCTCCCGGAACAATCCACTCGGCAAACAATGTATCATTTGTCCAATCGGTAAGGAATCCACCAACTGTTGTGATAGATACATAATATACGATAAACATAACCAATGCAAAAATCGGAAGTGCAAGGAAACGGTTCGTAACAATACGGTCAATCTTATCCGAAGTGGAAAGTTTCTCACCCTTCTTTGCTTTTGTAAGACACTCTCCAATGATGGAAGAAATGTATACATAACGCTCATTGGTAATGATTGACTCGGTATCATCATCAAAATGATCCTCAAGTTCCTTGATCTCTGCAGATACATCTGGCATCAGACTTAAGAGTTCAGAAATCTTATCGTCTTTTTCCAGAAGTTTGATTGCGAAAAACCGCTTCTGTTCCTGTGGAATATCCGAGCTGATCTTATCCTCTACCTTTGCAATGATATCCTCAACCTCTGATGAGAACGCATGTGCAGGTGTGACTTTCTTCTTCTGCTGTGCGAGAGCAACGGCCTTTTCTGCTGCCTTTGTAATTCCTGTTCCTTTCAGAGCGGAAATCTCAACAACTTCGCAGCCCAGTTTCTGGCTCAGCTTATCGATATGTATCACATCACCATTCTTGGCAACGATATCCATCATGTTTACTGCCATGATTACCGGAATACCAAGTTCCATGATCTGTGTAGAAAGATATAAGTTACGCTCAATATTTGTACCGTCCACAATATTGATGATTGCATCCGGTCTGTCTGCAACAAGATAATTTCTTGCCACCACTTCCTCCAGGGTGTATGGGGAAAGAGAATAAATTCCCGGAAGATCCATGATGGTAACATCTTTATGACCCTTCAGACGTCCTTCCTTTTTTTCTACTGTTACACCCGGCCAGTTACCAACAAACTGATTGGAACCGGTCAATGCATTGAACAATGTCGTTTTTCCGCAGTTTGGATTTCCTGCCAATGCAATTTTCACTGCCATAATTCTCCTCTTTTCTGTGCTGGCGCACCTTTGTTTTATCAACCTTGCTAAAATTTGAAATCGCTAGTTTCTGTAAGCACCTGCTAGTTTTTGTAAGCCGTTACTAACCTTATGGTAAAAAAAATTACTCTACCTGGATCATTTCAGCATCTGCTTTACGCAGGGACAGTTCATAACCTCTGACCGTAACTTCCACCGGATCTCCGAGTGGGGCTACTTTACGGACATAAATCTCTACGCCCTTGGTAATTCCCATGTCCATGATACGACGTTTTACAGGTCCTTCGCCTGTCAGTTTTGTAGCTTTGACAGTCTCGCCAACTTTTGCATCTTTTAATGTCTTCATCGCTGCTCCCTTTCTAAATCATTATTTTATTTGCCATATCCTTACCGATAGCAACACGCGCTTCTTTCACATTCACGATCATGTTTCCATCCGTTTCAGATATCACAGCCACTTTTCCCCCGACAACAAAACCAAGATTCTCAAGATGGCGTCTTGTTTCTTCTTTTCCACCGATCTTTTTGATCTCATTCTCTTCTCCTGCTTTGCACATTGTTAAAGGCATCATAAAAACATCCTCCTGCTTTCCGCCGCGTGCAAGCGACTTTATTGAGAATCATTTCCATCTCTTACGTCAGTTAGTATATGCTAACGAGCATAAGTTGTCAATAACAAAATAATATTTTTTCAGCTTATCCGACATTTTTCTCCCTAAAATACTCAGGTGCCAGCACACAAAATTTTTCTGTTATTAAGCGTTTGCAAGCGCTTTTCCAAGTGCCTTGCACTGTTCAATCGCATCTGCATCCGGAGCTTCCTGACAGATGACACCTTCTCCTCCTACGATCGTTGCGCCGGCTCCGCTCATACGTGCTTCCCAGTCACGCATCCACTGGCCGCCCCCCCATCCGTAAGAACCAAACAGTCCAATCTTCTTTCCGGAAGCAAATCCTTCCACGTCTGCAACAAACGGCTCCATCTCACTCTCTTCGAGTACTTCTGCTCCCATGGCAGGACATCCTAATGCAAATACACCCTCTCCCTTTAACTCATCAATGTTCATATCACTGACAAATACAGCTTCCGCCTCTTTGCCTGCCTCTTTGATTCCTTCCACGACGGCATTTGCCATGCTTTCTGTGTTTCCACCCTGTGTCCAAAATACAACTGAAATCTTACTCATTTTAAATTCTCCTTTTCTTTTTATAATGTTATGATGCATATTGACAGTCACAATCAACCAGCTGCCAGATTTCCGTATTGCTGCAAATCGCAATAATCTCTTCAATGCGCATTCCATATGACAAAAGCTGGATCAGTTTTTCTCTGGAATGTTCATATTTTTTAAACAGCCGGATTTTTTCATGTGGTCTGTCGTATACTTTCCAGTACCCCGAATACAAATAGTTTTTCCCCTGATTGCGGATGAATCCTTTTACATCCTCTGGCGGATATCCAAGCAACAGTCCCATCTCATGCGGAAAAACTTTCTTTTCCCTCAGATACTGCTGGTAATGTGCACGAAACACCGGTAATACCTGTTTTAAGTTTGTGTCAGTATAGCCAATCTCATGCAACAATGCCTGCACGCTTTCTTTGGAAAAAAATGCTTCCAGACGATCCGGATGATACAAAAACACTGTAATCTTCCCCGCATGAATTCCCAGCGGATAAATCGTCAGTTCACTTTCTCTAAAAATATCTTTCATCCGCTGGTAATCCTGTTTTTCAATATTCAACAGATTCGATTCTTTCAGTCCGGTGATCAGCGGTGCACACTGAAATGCTATCTGAAGTTCGATTTCATCGCCACGCAGTTTCCGTATGATCTCCCATGTTTCGCTGCTCAAGTCCGTCACCCCTCCCTAAAGTTAGTTATATCTAACCCAAGAAAAGAATACACGAAAAAACAGGCTCTCGTCAAGAGCCTGTTGTGATATTTTTTATCAATTATATTTTCTGTTGCGTATACCGTACCAATGCCTCCCGATAAATCGCCCCCAGACGGCTTGGCAGAACTTTTTTATGGGTCACCATGCCAATATGCATATCTCCCTGCGCCTGCAGCGGAACCGAGACAATATTCTCTCCGTTTAATTCCTCGTCAATCACCCCGCTGCAGACTGTATAACCATTCAGACCAATCAGCAGATTAAACAGGGTTGCCCGGTCTCTGACACGGATGTTTTTCGGCCGGTCCACGGTACTGAATATCTCCTCGGAGAAGTAAAAAGAATTGTGTTCTCCCTGTTCAAAAGAAAGATACGGATACGGCTCCAGTTCTTCGATTGTCACAGACTTTTTGCCCGCAAGCGGATTTTTCGTGCTCACAAAAATATGCGGTTTTGCCACAAAAAGCTCGGTAAACACAAGGTCATGTTCCTTGAGCAGTTTCTCAAGTACGGTACGGTTAAAATCGTTCAGATAAAGAATTCCGATCTCGCTTTTCATCTGCGCGACATCCTCTATGATTTCATACGTCTGGGTTTCCCGCAGACAGAAATCATACTTTTCGCTTCCATACCGCTCGATCAGTTCCACAAATGCATTGACTGCAAACGAATAATGCTGGGTGGAAACACTAAATTCCTGTTTCCGCCCAGCTTTTTTCTTGTATGTTTCCTCCAGCAGTGCCGCCTGTTCCAGAACCTGTCTGGCATACCCTAAAAAAGTCTCCCCCTCTTTGGATATGACAATTCCGCGGTTTGTCCGTTCAAAAATGGTAATCCCCATCTCTTTTTCCAGTTCCCTGACTGCCTTTGTCAGACTCGGCTGGGAAATAAATAATTTCTTTGCCGCATCACTGATCGTCCCGGTCTGTGCAACGGTCGTAACATATTTCAACTGCTGTAAGGTCATAAAGCATCCTCCTATAAGATGTCAATATACTCTCCGTTTAATGCTTTATTCATGCTGCGGACAGCGCAGAATTTACCGCACATGGAACAGGTATCCTCCTGTTCCGGTGCCCGGTCCGCACGAATGGCTTTGGCGGTCTCCGGGTCCATGGCACATGCCCACTGTGCTTCCCAGTCCAGTACTCTTCTGGCATCCGCCATCTTATTGTCCATCTCCATGGCTCCCGGTACATGCTTTGCGATATCTGCCGCGTGCGCTGCAATCTTTGATGCCATAATTCCCTGCTTTACATCGTCCACATTCGGAAGTGCCAGATGCTCAGCTGGTGTCACATAGCAGAGGAATGCCGCACCGTTGGCAGCAGCGATCGCACCACCGATGGCAGAAGTGATATGATCATATCCCGGCGCAATATCGGTCACCAGAGGCCCCAGTACATAAAACGGTGCACCCATGCAGATGGTCTGCTGGATCTTCATATTTGCAGCAATCTGATCCATCGGCATATGTCCCGGTCCCTCCACCATAACCTGGACATCCTTTTCCCAGGCACGTTTTGTCAGTTCTCCCAGACGGACAAGTTCCTCAATCTGACAGACATCCGAAGCATCTGCAAGACATCCCGGACGACAGGCATCTCCCAGTGAGATTGTCACATCATATTCCCGGCAGATGTCAAGAATTTCATCATAATATTCATAAAACGGATTTTCTTCCCCGGTCATTGTCATCCACGCAAATACTAAAGAACCGCCACGGGATACAATGTTCATCTTCCGCTTGTGGTTTTTGATCTGATCGATGGTTTTTCTGGTAATGCCGCAGTGCAGAGTAACAAAATCCACACCATCCTCTGCATGCAGACGTACAACATCAATAAAATCTTTTGCCGTGAGTGTTGCCAGGTCTCTCTGATAGTGTATCACAGAATCGTATACCGGTACAGTTCCAATCATCGCCGGACATTCCGAAGTCAGTTTTCTCCGGAATCCGGTAGTATCTCCATGGGAAGACAGATCCATGATTGCGTCCGCTCCCATATCCACCGCTGCCATAACTTTCTGCATTTCAATATCATAATCTTTCCAGTCTCTGGATACTCCGAGATTGACATTGATTTTGGTCCGGAGCATGGAGCCCACCCCCTGCGGGTCCAGACATTTATGGTTTTTATTTGCGCAGATGGCAACCTTTCCGGCTGCCACCAGAGGCATCAGTTCCTCTACACGCATATGTTCCTTCTGTGCAACTTTCTTTAATTCTTCTGTTACGATTCCTTTTCTTGCAGCTTCCATCTGCGTTTTGTATTCTCTCATTGGTTTCTCCCTTCCTTGTATAAAATAAAAAAACACACGTATAATGCTTATACGTGTGTGGTAACTTTCATTTTTCCCTACGTTGGCATTATCCAAATCAGGTTACAGGTCAAAGCAATACAGCTTACTCTCAGCCTTCTTTTTGAAAGCTCCCTTTTTCTTATTTTAAATATAGTTCATTATTATACAATCCATGGATGCTGTCAAGATTTTCCCTGTAAGTTCCAATAAAAATACATAAATTTTACAGGAAGCAGATTGTCATATTCTGTGTTATACGCTATGATAAGTTTATTCGGCAAAGGATGTGGCAGAGATTGCAGTTGTTTTATTCCTGCAGCTTATGGATATCCGTGACCTGACGCAGACACTCTGGATGACCCATGTCATGATCGGTCTTGCAGTTTTATATTTTATCTATACCATCTGCAACAAATTTTATCACCACACGACGACACATGCGCTGTGGATCTGCCATCTGATCTGCTGTCTGCGAAAAGAGGAGGCCGTTTACAACGCCTCCTCCCGAAACATCCATCTGCAGATTGCCTGTGGATATGCTGTCTTTGATCCACGGACAGATGCGGATCTGGATGCCCTTCAAAAGCGGGCAGATCAGGATATGTACGAAAACAAAAAACAGTTAAAAACATTTTCTTACCGCTGAGGCTTAAGCCTGCAGCGGTATTTTTGCGACATCTTTTTTACGGAGTTTCTTTACCTCATACAACTGCTCGTCCGCAAGCGAAAGTGCATCCGCAAGACTGTGCTCATCGCCCGGCTCTAACGCACAGGCACCGATGGAAACCGTTACGTTATACGGTTTGTCACTCTGTTCATTCCGAACGGTGAATGCATCGTATAACTCCTGTAATAACAGTTCTTTTTTCTTTTCCGTCATCAGTGCACATGCATACTCATCCCCGCCGATTCTCGCAACAACCCCATCCCCTGTCTGCTCCTTTTGGACAATCTCTGCAAGAATTTCCGCGATGGTGTGCAGGGAATAATCCCCTTCCTCATGTCCGTACCGGTCATTGATGATTTTCAGATTGTTCATATCCGCATAAAGCACCAGAAATGTTTTTTCCGCTGCTCTTGCTTTGTTTAGCATAGGCTCCGCATATTCGAAAAATCCCCTCCGGTTACAGATCCCGGTCAGTGGATCTTTCTTTGAAAGTGTTTCCAGTTCCAGATTGTTTTCCTTTAAGACATACAGCGATTCCTCTAACTGTTTCTGAATATCCTCATTGTTTTTCAGAAGATTCAGCATCTTGACTGCTGCCGAAATCTGATTACTTAAAAATTCTCCATATTCCAGCACTTCATCGGTCAGATCACACACTAAAATTCCATACAGCATTTCATTGGCATACAGAGGAAGCGTTACCATCCATGCCCGGTCAGACATTCCCAGCCTGGAAAACTGGAAAATATTTTTTGCCTTTTTTTTCTGATGAATGGCGGGTATATTTTCTACATTTCCATGAAGTTCCCTGGCTTTCAGCAGCAGCTGCTCCGGCATCTGAAATAATTCATGATTCAGATGAATGACCGGCTCCTCATAGATGTACAAAAATGCATTATGTATCTTTAACCATTCCATTGTTGCAAGAATTTCCCCAAAACTCTGATCGGTTCCTTTTTCAAAACAAAGCAGTTTCAAAATAAAGTTTTTCATTTCGAAATTTACCCGTTTCTGCTTTCCGAACAGTTCATCGGCCCAGTGATTCATGGACTCGTACTTTTCCAGCACATCATTGCGCGCATCCACTTCTTCCTGATTTCCCCGGCAAAACGAATTCCGGACCACCAGATCGGTCGGAAGGCGCACAGAAGAGACTTTTTCTCCCTGCATCATCCGGCATAACAGTTCACATGCTTTGCTGCCAAGTTTTGACACATCCGCACGTACCGAAGAAAGTGTCGGATAAATCTGGGAACACCACTCCGTATCATCATACCCGAAAACCGAGATATCCCTTCCCGGCATAAGCCCCCGCGCCTTCAGTTCTTCATAAAATCCGGCTGCAGTTTCATCATTGACGCAAAAAACGGCTTCCAGATCCGGATTGTCATCCAGAAGTCTGGCATAGGTGCTATGCGCATTTCCCGTCAGATCCCCTTCCACATACCGTTTTTCCTGCGGTAAGATACCGTTCTTCCAGAGTGCACTCTCAAACGTAGCTTTGCGCTCCATTGCATCGGAATTTTCCTTCGGTCCGCCTACCATTCCGATTTTTGTGTAATGCAGATCCTGCACGAGATAATCAATTCCCTGCCGGATTCCACGGTCATTGTCATAACTGACATTTACATATCCTTCCAGATCAGAGGAAACCAGAACGCATGGAATTCCATCATAGTGATGCATAAATTCAACCATACGTTCTTTCGTCGTGTAACAGCCAATACAGTTTGCCGCTACGATAATCCCGTCCAGACGGCCTTTTTGTACACTCGAAAACAGGGTATCATACTGATATTCATACATAATATCCGTGTTCTGCGCGTAATCACGGTCTAAAAATTTTCCCGGAAGCACTACCATGTTGACATCCTGCTCTTTTGCTGCCTCCCTCAGACCTTTACACAAAAAACGTGTAAAATCGTCTGTGATGCCTCCGACCATCACGCCTATGGTTTTCCTTGTTTTTGTCATATCTATCCGCCCCTTAGCTCATTTCAATTAAAGTTAGCTCATTTTCTATTCTTAATAAAATTATTTTAATATAATTTTATGTTTATATCAATTATATTTTTAGCTAATTTTAGTCGGATAAATTTGTGGAATGTGATCTAAATCTCTTCACATTCTCCGGAATCCTCGATAATCCGAAGTCCGGCTGTGCTGGTAACCGGAAGAGAAAACGCAATGGTTCCCGCTTTTGTCCCGATTCCGGCTTTTTCCATGATGGATTTCATAATCGCATTTTTCTGTTCCGTTTTCGTAACAATAAATATAATTTCTTTTTCGGAAACCAGCGATACGCCGAGAAACTGTTCTGCCCGTTTCATTCCGACACCTTTCCCGTGAAAAACCGTTCCCCCTGTGGCTCCGCCTTCTTCTGCCGCACGCATCACCTGCGTATTGTATCCGTAATTGGCAATTGCAATGATCAGCTCATGTTTTGTCTCCTTCAACGTTGTCTCCTCCCCTTTCTCGAATTCCTGTTCTCCCAGCATAAATTTCAGCTGATGTTTTCCGCCAATACTGCTAAGCGGTATCAGAAAGACAATTCCCGTCCCGGGCACATCAATTTTCAGTTCCGTCTGTAATCCCTTTTTCACGGTTTTCCAGGTAGGACGTGTGACCAGACAAAAATGAATGCCCTTCTCATCCTCCTCGAGTCCGAAGTAATCCAGTACATCGCTGGCCGCTGTTCCCATGGCAAGAGAAATATTTCCAGTATCCACGTGATTTTGCTTATAAAACTTCACAAATTTCTGCATCTGTTTTCGATTGCAGATCGTAACCATCATATAGATCTCACTCATTTGTCCGCTCCTCTTTCCTGTTTTTCTATAATTCTATAATTGCATCATCCGCATACCCGGCAAACACATCCTCTGCCTGCAGGAATGGCTGTTCTGCCATTTCTTCCTTTTTATTACTCTTAATCTTATAGATCAGCCCGAGGACCTGCAGCGTAATCAGCGGAGTCATGGCAACCATCGCTACCACGCCGAAGGCATCCTTTACCACATCGCCGCCTACTGCCGTACAAGCGCCCTGTGCCAGTGGCAGCAGAAAAGTTGCCGTCATCGGACCGGATGCCACGCCTCCAGAGTCAAACGCAATCGCGGTAAAGATTTTCGGAACAAATAACGTCAGAAACAGTGCAATGGCATAGCCCGGAATTAAAAAATACATAATCGGAATTCCGGTAAGCACCCGCAGCATGGAAAGCCCGACCGAAGCAGCCACACCAACTGAAAGGCTGATCTGCATCGCTTTTCCGGAAATATCCCCATCGGTCAGTTCTTCTACCTGTTTCATCAGGACATAGACGGCCGGCTCTGCCTTGACAATGAAATATCCGATCACCATTCCGACCGGGACTAAAATCCACGGACACGGCAGTGATGCCATAACGGTTCCAAGATAGTTTCCTGCGGGAATAAATCCGACATTGGCACCGGTCAGGAAAAGTACCAGTCCGACATACGTGTAAAGCAGTCCCACACAGATTTTAATCAATGTCTTTTTATGTAGTTGAATGGAAACAAGCTGGAAAATTCCAAAAAAGAAAACGATTGGAAGCAGGGAACCTGCAATTTCTTTGAGATAATAGGGAATTTCGGATAAAAACAGCCGGCCAAGTTCCACAGAATTGAAAGCTTCCGGCACGCCCGCTGCCACATAACTTCCCTGGGCAGGATATACCAGTCCCAGGAGCAATACCGCAAGAACAGGACCGATCGAACACAGTGCAACCAGTCCGAAACTGTCGTTTTCCGCATGCTTATCATTTCGGATTGCAGAAATACCAACACCAAGTGCCATAATAAACGGAACCGTCATCGGTCCGGTCGTCACACCTCCGGAATCAAACGCCACCGCCAGAAAATTATCCGGAACAAACCTTGCGATCACAAATATCACACCATAGAACACAACTAATAACGGGGCTAACGCTATTCCAAATAAAATACGAAGCAGTGCTACAACAAGAAATGCGCCAACCCCGGCTGCCACCGAAAGAATCAGCACCATATTCGGCACCGACGGCACCTGAGCGGCAAGCACCTGCAGATCCGGTTCTGAAATGGTAATGATGACCCCGAGAAAAAAGCCCAGAAGGAGGATCACCCATAGTTTTTTGGTTTTAAGCATGCTGCCTCCTACACGTTCCCCCATAGGAGACATTGACATTTCGGCACCCATGGAAAAAAACAGCATGCCTATAATTACAAACACCGCACCGATCATAAATTCCAGCAGAATACTGGCGGACACCGGTGCCACTGTAAAACTCAGTAACAATACAATGAACAGAATCGGCAATACTGCCTGTATGGATTCTTTTGCTTTTTCTTTTCTCTTTTCCAAACAATCCCTCCTTCTTCCGGTATATTTTCATACAATTTATATATGTATGCCATATTATCATACACTAGAAGGAAAAACCAGCAAATTTTTCCTAAGATTTGGTTAAAATATTATTTTTTAAAACCGGCATGCGGAAAATCTGTATCAGCAGAGGAATGACCATAATAAACCATACGAGTGGTTCCGCCACGATTACACCTGTGTAGCCAAACCACGGAACGAGTGTTGCTGCAATCACGATTTTGCCGATCATTTCCAGTGAACTTGATACCAGCGGTGTAATATGGTCTCCCAGCCCCTGCATGGCATTACGGACGACACATATCACTGCCGTGACAAAATAAAACAGCGTATCAAACTTCAGATAATTGGTTGCATTCTTCAGTACTTCGGCATTTTTGCTTCCAGTTACCATGTAAACCAGCCAGTCTCCGATTGTATAACTTGCAACAATGGTAAAGCTGCACCAGATACAGGTATATAAAATTGCAAGCCCGATTCCCTTTTTTATCCGGTCAATCCGTCCTGCTCCAAGATTCTGTCCGCAGTATGTTGCCATCGTCTGTCCGAATACCGTAAACATAATCATAAACATTTCCGACATTTTGCGGGCTGCGGTATGTGCAACGATAATGTTCTGTCCCAGTTTATTGATTGCCGTCTGCAGCGTCAGGGAACCGATATTGATCAGGGAACTCATAAACCCCATGGACAGACCCGCGCTTAGCATGCTTTGGATCATCTGCGGCTGTGGCTCTTTGAAATCGTCCCCGGACAACCGGAGCAGTTCATACCGTTTTATCATATAGATCCAGCAGATCACAAACGCCAACGCCTGTGCCGAAACCGTGGCAACCGCGGCTCCCCTTACCCCCGTTTTTAAAACGACCACAAAAAAGAGATCCCCCGCAATGTTCAATATGACAGAGATTGCAAGAATCACCAAAGGCGTAATGGTATCTCCGAGTGCACGCAGTGCAGCAGCGCAGGCATCATAAAGAAATGTTGCAATCAATCCCGCAATAATAATTACAATATAAGAACCCGCCATTGTCCTTAAATTTTCCGGTACATTTAAAAAGCGTAAAATCGGCTGCAGAAAAAGCAGACCGAGAACCGTCAGTCCCGCAGCAACGGCAATTCCGAGTGTCAGTGACATGGCAAACGATTTTTTCACCCCGCGCAGATCCTTTGCTCCGAACCGCTGTGCAGTGATGATGGCAAACCCGTTGGAAAGCCCCATCAGAAAGCCGATGATCAGATTGCTCAGTGAACTTGTGGCACCGACAGCCGCAAGTGCATCTTCCCCCAGAAACGTTCCGACAATCCGGGTATCCACCAGGCTGTATGTAAGCTGCAGCAGATTGGCCAGAAAAATCGGAAGCGCAAAAGCGAGTATTAATCGGGAAGGTTTTCCTTTTGTAAGATCTTTCATTTTATTACCTCGTTAAAAAATTTCTCTTTTTTCATAAAATAAACATATTTTTTGTCGAAAATAATAATATCACAATTTGTAAAGGATAGATACTGTGAAAACAACAGGAATCGTAATTTGTTATTGTAAGCAATCATCTTCCGGAACTTGCCAGCCGCCTGCAATTTAAAATTACAGAGGAAAATCCGGTCAGGGATTTAACCCCTGTTCGCGCTGCTTCCGGAAATAGGTCATCATCTCCCTAGTGAGACTTAATCCTTCCGGATCATCCGGCACATCCCGGTAATCTACCCATTCGGCAAGTGACAGTTCCTCCTCTTCGAGCCGGATCTCACCTTCTTCTGCCAGATCGCAGAAAAATCCCATCAGAAGGTTACTGTCAAAGCCCCATGGCTGGCTTTTATAATAACGGATATTTTTCACTTTCAGCCCGACTTCTTCCATCACCTCCCGGTGGACAGTTTCTTCCGCGGTTTCCCCGATTTCCGTAAACCCGGCAATGAGCGCATACCGTTTGTATTCCCTACCTGCATACTTTGTCATCATGATCTGATCGTTATTTGTCAGTCCGATGATGACTGCCGGCGCAATCTTCGGAAAAACCATATTGTTACAGACCGGACACTGCAACATGCGCTCCGTGCGGCTGTGTACAAGCGGATGTGCGCATCTGCCGCAGAATTGATTATCCCGGTACCACACATACAGATGCCATGCCGTTGTTGCGGCAAATACACGCTCCTTCGGTTTCATGGACCGGACCGCAAACAGTTTATGATACATAAATCCCGGAATTTCCACATCTTCATAAAGCTCTGTCAGATAAAAAGATATGTCATCCACGGAAAACAGATATACCAGTCCGGGCACTTTTTTGTGATGTGTCTTACAGTATTCCACCCACACGTGATACTTAAGAAATGTGATCTCCCCCTCGTTTTTCAGATAAACCGTCCGATCACGAAATGCCAGTATCCTGCTGTCGGCATCCGGTTCTTTCATTTCAAATGCATTGTCTAATTTCATTGGATAAATATCCTGTATCATGATTGATTCTCTCTTTTCCTGATCTTATCATTGTTTTGTCCGCGTCTGACTCCGGTAATGTCAGATCAACCGCATAAATTATCGCATAAAGCCTCCAAAATATCAAATTTTCTTGACGAAAATCCGGGATACGGCTATACTGTATATTTATCTATCTACACACAACAGGGGGATTTTATATGAAGATACAATTATCCGAACATTTCACTTACAAAAAATTGCTGCGCTTCGTCCTTCCTTCCATCGTCATGATGATCTTTACTTCCATCTACGGTGTAGTGGACGGGCTCTTTGTTTCCAATTACGTCGGAAAGACTGCATTTGCCGCCGTCAATCTGATCATGCCGTTTCTCATGGCAATCTCCGCTTTAGGCTTCATGATCGGTACCGGAGGAAGCGCGATCGTTGCAAAGACATTGGGCGAAGGCAAAAAAGAGCAGGCAAACGAATACTTTTCCATGCTGGTATACCTCACGCTGATCGGAGGCATTGTCCTCTCCGCGCTCGGCATCCTCTTTTCCCCGCTGATTGCCCGCGGGCTTGGTGCCGACGGTGCGCTGTTGACAAACTGTGTGCTTTATGCCCGCATTACGCTGCTCTCCATGCCGGCCTTTATGCTCCAGAACGTATTCCAGAGTTTCTTTGTCACCGCAGAAAAACCAAAACTTGGTCTTGGTGTCATCGTCATCGCGGGTGTCACCAATATGGTTCTGGACTTTTTACTGGTAGGAGTGTTCCAGATCGGTCTGGCCGGTGCGGCATTTGCAACGGTCACCAGCGAATGTATCGGTGGTCTGTTTCCGATCCTTTATTTTGCACGCAAAAATTCCAGCCTTCTTAAACTCGGGCGCACACACTTTAACGGGAAAATTTTTCTGTGCGCCTGCGGAAACGGTTCGTCCGAACTGATGACCAACCTTTCCAGTTCCATTGTAAACTCTCTGTACAATATTCAGCTTATGAATCTTGCCGGAGAAAACGGTGTGGCTGCGTTTGGAACGATCATGTATGTAAACTTTATTTTTATTGCAATTTTTCTGGGATATTCCATCGGAAGTGCGCCGCTTGTCAGCTATCACTACGGAGCGGGCAACCATGACGAATTAAAAAATCTGTTCGGAAAAAGTCTGCGGCTCATCGGAATCTGGGGACTCATGCTGTTTATTCTGGCGCAGCTGATCGCCAGACCTCTGGCCGCCATCTTTGTCGGATATGATGCGGATCTGTTTTCCATGACCCAAAACGGTTTCCGTATTTACTGCATTGCCTATCTGATCAATGGATTTAATATTTACGGTTCTTCGTTTTTTACGGCATTAAACAACGGACTGATATCTGCTGCAATCTCTTTTCTGCGGACACTGGTGTTCCAGCTGGCTGCCGTACTCCTTCTGCCACTGCTTCTCAGCATCAACGGAATCTGGAGTGCCGTGGCAGTAGCAGAACTTCTCACGTTAGGGCTCACGGTAACCTTCTTTGTCAGAAACCGCAAAAAATATCATTATGCCTGATCCTTTTTTTCGCGAAGTCTGATTACCAGTTCGTATACCTCCGGCCTGCGCTCCCGCAGATGCTCATCCAGCAGATGTCTGCGTTCCCGGAAACGTTCTGCCAGTTCCGGATGTTCCTGTGCAATCCGGTCATGTACTTCCTGCCGGTGTTCTTCCAGCCTTTTTGCCAGTGTCTCCTCATCTTTCCCGGAAATATTGACAATTTCCTTTAAATGTTCTTCCAGATGCTCCAGCCATTCATCCTCATCCAGCGCCTCCATATGGGACCAGCGTCCGTGAATCAGCTCCTCCACATCCTTATCCGATGTCAGATGCGCAATCTGGCGGGCAATCTGTTTTTCCATTTCCTGTTCTGCCTCCGAACCAAATGCCCAGACAAATTCCTGCACCCGGTTATCTGCCCGCTTCCGGGAGGCGCTTTTTTCAACATTGTCCACACCGCCCTCCAGCGGATACGGACGACGTATCCCCATATCCTTAAGTGCAATATGGATGGTTCTGCGCACGCAGCCTTCCTCCACCATATACCCGAGTCCGAGTCTGCGCAGCTGTTCGTTCACCTCCGCAATATGTTCCGCCATATAAAACCGGATACCTTTTTCTTTCAGGGAGCCATAAAGCCGCTCCAGACAGTCTGCCGCCGTAATATCAATACTCCCGATGCCTCCCGCATCTAAAATCACCGCACGGGTATCCTCGCGGATGGCATCCTCAATATCTTTCTGCAATACCGAAACATTGGCAAAACACAGATTACTGCTGAACCGGTAAATGACCACATGCTCCACGGCATGGATGGAACTGCTCTCTTTCAGGTCCCGGAAATGACTGTGTCCGGTCTGTATGCCAAGAAAACACCGCACCGGTTTTGCCGTACGGATAATCATCTCGGTAAAGGAAAGCATGATGCCGATCAAAACACCATTGATGGTTCCAAGCAGCAGCACTCCAAAAAATGCACCAAAAAAGATCAGACATTCCGTGCGGCTGACTTTCCACAAACGGACTGCAAGTTCAAATTCCGTGGCTCCAAGCAATGCGGAGATCACAATCGCGGTAAGCACCGGAACCGGAAGAAATCCGATAAATCCTGTTCCGCACAAAAGCAGAATCATCATGGAAATTCCCGCCACAATTCCTGTCAGCTGGGTTTTCCCCTGATACTGTTCTCCCATCGCGGTCCTTGATACGGACCCGTTGATCGGACAGCATCCGGTCAGAGCTGCTGCAAAATTTCCAAGGGAAAATGCCAGCAATTCCTGATTGTCGTTGATCCGGTAGCGGTTTTTCTGGGCAAAATTATTTTCTGCCAGAAGAGTCTCTGCCATAATCACTACTGCCACCGACAGACTGATCGTTATGGCATCTTTAAGCGGCACTGCAGACAGATCCACCGCCTTCCACCGCGGAAGTCCCGTCTGCACAGCACTTAATGTCTGTATGCCCCACTCCCTGACCGGAAGAAACTTTGTCATAAGTGCTCCAACCGCCCATCACCGGTGCAGATATGTAATTCACGAGTTTTCCCGCTTTCATCAGATAAAATGCCAGAAGCCACACGGCCACAAACAGAGTCAGGACCGGCACAACTTTAAGTGCTGCTTCTGAACCGCTTTCTATGTGCAGATCAATCAGCGCTCCTCCGATCAGTGCCGCCGGAGCTGCATCCACACCAAAAATGAACTGTGGTGAAGTCGAAAACAGTGCAAACAACAGGATCGGAAACACCGATCCATACAGACCGTATACCGCCGGAAGACCGGCAATCTGCGCATATCCCATGGAAATCGGGATGGAAACGGCCATAATGATAATTCCGGCACAAATATCTTTCGGCAGGTTTTTCTTCTCATAATGCTGCAGTGTCTGTGCGATTGTCACTTTCATCCTATCCGGTCTCCAATCTCCGGAAACGGAATCATCGCCGGCTGGTCATTTCTGTGCTCCCCGATCATCTTTTCCATCCAGACCATATCATACCAGCGGCCGAATTTATATCCACACTGATGAAAGGTTCCCACCATTTCATATCCCAGCTTTTCGTGAAACCGGACACTGTCTTTTGTCAGATATTCGTCCTCGATCTGCGGATAGGCAATACAGGCATTGGCATTTAAAATCCCCTGCTGCCGTAAAATCTGTTCCAGTCTGTCATACAATCTGCGTCCAATGCCCTGCTGCTTTGCCTCTTTGCGTACATAGATGGACGTCTCCACCGACCAGTCATAAGCTGCCCGCTCTTTGAACGGACTGACATAGGCATATCCGACCATCTCATGGTCTTTTTCCGCCACCAGATACGGATACCGTTTTAATGTATTCGTGATCCTTTCCTCAAACTCTCCGACGGTCGGAACCTCATATTCAAATGTGATCGCCGTATGTTCTACATAAGGCCGGTAAATTTCCAGCAATCCTGCGGCATCTTCCGCAGATGCAGTTCGTATACTTAATTCTTTTCCCATTTTCATCCTACTTTCTTGCAATGCGGTGCAGCTGCGGCCGCAGCGTAATCTCTGGCACAACCATGCCCTCCCGCTGGTCAAGCACATAGGCAACCGCCTTTGCCACTTCATCCGGCAGCAGATAACTTTCCGGCTCCTCCCCACAGGTAAAATCCGCATCCCGGTACAGATTGGTATCTGTCATGTCCGGATGAATCGTTGTCACCTTGACACCGTACTTGCGTGCTTCCTCAAACAGACTCTTTCCGAAGCTGGACAGTCCCGCCTTGGTTGCAGCATAGGCACAGCCATGCGGACTGCTCTGCTTGGCCGTCACGGACGAGATATTGATGATATATCCATGATTTTTCTTCAGCACCCGAAGCAGCCGGTTCGTCAGAAGCAGGGGAATCTCCAGGTTTGTACGAACCAGGGCCTGTATCTTTTTGGGAGTCAGTTCCTCATGCAGACCATAATGACCAACCCCGGCCGCATTGACAAGTACCTCAATGTCTGCCGTTTTTGTGATCTCTTTCACCGCATCGCATAATTTCTGTTCTTCTAATAAATCGCCTTCTACCGGATGAAATGCCGCGGTCTGCTCTACAAATTCCCTTGTCTGTTCTTTTGCAAAATCCCGTCCAAATCCGTAGACTTCATACCCTTTCTCACAGAGTACCCGGCTGATTGCCAGTCCGATTCCGGAACTGGCACCGGTTACAATCGCTGCCTTACTCATGATATATGTTCTCCTTGTCCATTCTCTGTGTTAATTCCGTGATCATAAAACTTTCCATTTCCTTTAATAATTCCGGTGGATACTGATATACCCCGTTGCAATTGACATAAGGATACTGTACCGCTGGTGCAAAAGGTTCTACCCGCCGGAGTTTTTTCATATATTCCTGTGAAATCCGGAACGTTCCCACACTTACATCAACCAGTTTCTCCCAGCCGTCATGCAACATACGGTCACCAAAAATACGGTCAATCTGACTTAGCAATTGCAGATAATCGGTCTTCCAGGACGGCAGATACAGCATCGGATCAAAGCACAGGCGCACCGGAAATCCTTTTTTAAGTCCCTCCGCGGCACAGACTATGCGTGCAAACGCCGAAGGTGTTTCTTTCTCAAACGCATCTATCATCTTCTGCGGAGACAGGGTAAACGCATAGATCACATTGGACAGACAGGGCAGATCCCACATCGCATGGCCGGCACATTTTGTCCGGATTTCCAGCTTTAAGTTTTCATGTTTTGCAGCATATGCACTCCAGAGTCTGACATATCCTGTCACAGCCTCCATGGCAAGCAGATCCGCATCATAAGAAATGCACACATACATATTCTGTGTCTTCAGAATATGGTCAAGTTCTTCCAGGTAATCTTCGATATTTACAAAAAGCACCATATGACCGGACGGATACATTCCCTTAAGATAACAGTAGCTGCAATCATAGATGCAGTTCATCATTGTGGAACAGTAATAAAAATTGGTATTGCCAAAATCCTGACAGACCGGTGCTCCTTCATAAAAAAAATGATCGGTTTTTTCTGCCAGAATGAGAGCCTGTGCCTGATGCTGCCGGACACCGTCCTGCCCATGCCGGTTAAATACATCCTTGTAATGTTCAATCTCCACAATCTGTGCCTGTGGAAACCGCAAAAGGATCTGTTCTGTACGCGGATGATTGCGGATGCGGCGTTCCACATAAATATGGGAAAACCGTGTATTATAACACACGTGCTCTAAGTTCTTCAAGAATCCTCTTTCCTTCCCGTTTGTCTTTTGCCGGCAGCCGGCCTGCCTGTTCATATTCCCGGTACCATCCGGACATGGTTTGCTTCCCGGATGCTTCTTTTTCTTCGCAGAGTGAATGATACAAAATCATCTGCCGGATCTGCGCTTTCATTGTTTCAGAACCATGCAATGCCTCCTGCCACAGCTTTGCCTGTTCTTCTACCTGGCTTCTAAATGCTTCCTGCATACTCTCCTGCCTGCTGTTTTTTTCCTGCATTGTCAAAAGCTGCCGGATAAATGTTAAAACCTCTTCTGCTGCCCGGTCCATGATCTGTGAAAAATGTTCTCCACTCCCGGCACTCTGCGGCTCCTGTGTTGTTCCATGATCGGTTACTACCTTGAGAAACAGCATCTGGTGCGGCGCATAGTAATAGTTTCCTGCCTGATATATTGCAGCAGCCTCCATATCCACCAGGATTCCTTTTTCCCCGTTCCCCGCCCCGGCATCTTTATTCAGAAACTGTTGGAAAGATTTCTGATCCTGTACCGTTGGAAAACTGTATAGTTCTGCTTCCCCAAACGGATGCCGGTATAAAATATCGGGATAAAACGTACGTCCGTCTACCGTTTGCGTCAGTTTGTTACAAAGCGAAACAGTGCCGACAGGAATATTTTTCCTGCCGGCACAGCTCCCATAATTGATCAGAAAATCCCCGCTATCCGGTTCTTTTCTGGTCGAACACTCTGCCACCGCCGTGGCCGCCGCAATGGCGGATGCCCCGGTAATGACAATCTGTATTTGATTGTTTTCATCCGAAAATACCTGAAAATGATTCTGTGTCATATCTTTTTTCAAAGAAAGCGCCCGGATCAGTTCCTTTGCCTCCGGATAAAGAGCTGTAAATATTGTGATCAAATAGCTTTTCCTTCACTTTCTAAAATGTGTCTTGCCACATAAACACCACTGGCAGATGCATGGGACAGTGAATGGGTCACACCACTGCCATCTCCGATGATATAAAGTCCCGGATACCGGCTCTGCAGATTCTCATCCAGCTCTACTTCCATATTATAGAATTTTACTTCCACACCATACAGCAGGGTATCATCGTTTGCGGTACCCGGTGCAATCTTATCGAGCGCATAGATCATCTCCATGATACCGTCTAAGATTCGCTTCGGAAGAACCAGACTTAAATCTCCCGGTGTTGCGGAAAGTGTCGGTGTCACAAGCCCCTCCTCGATACGTTTCTGATTACTGCGTCGTCCGCGCACCAGATCACCAAAACGCTGTACGATCACACCACCGCCTAACATGTTCGATAACCGCGCAATGCTCTCTCCGTATCCATTGCTGTCTTTAAACGGCTCCGAAAAATGTTTGGCAACCAAAAGTGCAAAGTTCGTATTTTCTGTGCGAAGATCCGGGCTGTCATAGCTGTGTCCGTTTACCGTCACAATACCATTGGTATTTTCATTTACCACGATACCGTATGGATTCATACAGAACGTACGGACATTATCCTCAAACTTTTCCGTACGGTAAACAATCTTGCTCTCATAAAGTTCATCGGTCAGATGGGAAAAGATCACTGCCGGAAGTTCTACCCGCACACCGATATCCACACGGTTGGATTTGGTAGGAATTTCCAGATCCTCACAGACGGTTTCCATCCACTTGCTTCCGCTTCGTCCAACCGACACGATACATTTTCTGCACGCATATTCTGCATCTTTTGCCGAAACTGTGTAACCGTCCTCTTTGACCTGAATCTTCTCCACCGGGGTATCAAAGAAAAAGTCCATGTGTTCCTTCATCTCGTCATAGAGATTTTTCAGCACCACATAATTGACATCCGTGCCCAGATGACGAACCGATGCATCCAGAAGCTTCAGCTTATTCTGCAGACACACTTTTTTTAAATCTGTGCCCGCCGTGGAGTACATTTTGGTACCCTCCCCACCGTGGGACATATTGATGGTATCCACATATTTCATCAGTTCAAGTGCTTTCTGTCTGCCGATATATTCATATAACGTACCGCCGAAATCATTGGTGATGTTGTATTTACCATCCGAAAAGGCTCCGGCTCCGCCAAATCCGTTCATGATTGCACAGGTCTTGCAGCTGATACAGCTCTTTACCTTTTCCCCATCAATCGGACAATGTCTCTGTTCCAAAGAATGTCCTGCATCAAACACTGCAATCTTTAAATTTTCATCCTGCTTCATGAGCTCATAGGCAGAAAAAATTCCACCCGGTCCTGCTCCAATAATAATTACATCATACATCCGACGCCACCTCCGGCTTTTTATTTTTTCTCGCGGCTCTCATTGCGGTACTGCAACGGAGTCCTGCCAAAGCATTTTTTAAAGGTACGGTTAAAATGCTCAACACTCGGATATCCGACAACGTCCGCAATATTTTCAACCGTCATATTACCGTTTTTCAGCAGAGTCTTGGCACGTTTCATACGAATATGGGCTACGTGCTCTCCAAATGTCTTACCTGATTTATCCTTGATATATTTGGAGATATAAGGCTCTGACAGATGGAACCGCGCTGCCATGCTCTCAAGTGTTACATCCTGATAATTGTTCTGGATAAAATTAAGCATGGCGGTCAGGCGTTCATCCTGTGCCCCATCGTTTTGTGCAATCTGCGGTAATTTATTTATAGCAACCGTCAGCGCATGGATGGACGCTTTGATGATATCCTCATCCATACCGACACCCCAGTAATTCTTTCCTTCACAGGTAATGCCCACATAGGCGATTGCCTTAGAAGAAGATCCATGGGACAATGCATGTTCTTCATAGGTAGAAAGTTCGTAGCTGATACCGAAGAACTGCTTGATTGTGTTGCTCACGGCGTCCAGACGACCGTTTCCGTTTGCATCGACGATGGTCTTCTTTCCGCCAAAGTTAATCTCTGTCTCTGCCATAATACCATCATTCTGCTTGAAATGGCAAGAATCGATTGTAAAGTACGGCATTTTGTTCATATAGTTTTCTTCAAAGATCTCGTATACCCACTGTGGAGAAAGTTCCTTGTGTTCTTCATCCGATACCTGTTTCACTGCATATCCGACTTCTTCTTTCATTGCCTGCGGCAGAGAAATGGAGAAATTCTGCTTTAAGATATAACTGATTCCTCCCTTTCCGGACTGGCTGTTGATACGGATAACATCGGCATCGTAAGTTCTTCCCACATCCATCGGATCGATCGGCAGATACGGAACCGTCCATGTCTTTAATTTCTTTTCTTCTCTCCAGGCCATTCCCTTTGCAATCGCATCCTGATGGGAACCGGAGAACGCAGAAAAGACAAGATCTCCGGCATACGGAGAACGCTCATGGACATGCATTCTCGTCAAACGCTCATACGTCTCGCGGATGCGTGGCATATCTGCAAAGTCCAGTTTCGGGTCAATGCCATAAGAAAACATGTTCATGGCAAGCGTAATGATATCGACATTTCCGGTACGCTCTCCGTTTCCAAACAGCGTGCCTTCGATACGGTCTGCTCCTGCCAGAAGTCCCAGTTCAGCATCACTGACACCGCAGCCTCTGTCGTTGTGCGGATGAAGACTGAGTACCACATTTTCTCTGTGGTGCAGATGCTTGCTTACATATTCGATCTGTGTTGCAAAAACATGCGGCATTGCAGTCTCAACAGTTGCCGGGATATTGATAATTGCCTTGTGTGCGGCATCCGGCTCCCATACATCCAGAACGGCATTGCAGACATCTACTGCGTAATCCACTTCGGTTCCGTGGAAACTTTCCGGACTGTACTCAAAAGAGAAATCTCCCTCTGTCTTACTGGCAAGTCTCTTTAACAGCTTTGCACCATCCACAGCCAGCTGCATGATATGCTCTTTGTCTTTTTTAAACACCTGCTCCCGCTGTGCCACAGAAGTGGAATTGTACAGATGAATAACTGCATGCGGAGCCCCTTTGACTGCCTCAAATGTTTTTTTAATGATATGCTCACGCGCCTGTGTCAGTACCTGAACGGTCACATCATCCGGAATCATATCCCGCTCAATCAGCGTACGCATAAAAATAAACTCTGTTTCTGATGCTGCCGGGAATCCAACTTCAATTTCCTTAAATCCGATATCCACGAGCATCTGGAAAAACTCCAGCTTCTCGTCAAGGCTCATCGGCTCGATCAGTGCCTGGTTACCGTCACGCAGGTCCACGGAACACCAGATTGGTGCTTTCTCTATGTAATCTTTTTTGGCCCAGTCGTATTCGCAGACTGGAGGAAGAAAATACTGTCTTTCATACTTGTCAAAATTTTTCATGATGTTTCCTCTTTTCCAATATTAAATATTATCAATTTCAATGAGTAATTTTAACACATAATCTCCCATTTGGAAATGATTAAATTTAAGCAATTTTATTGATGTTTTTTATTTTGTCAATTGATTTTGCAGCCGGTGTACCACAGATGCCTCCGCCTCAGACGCATGCATCACCTGTTCTGCGACCTGTCTGGCAACCGGAGTTACCTCATTTTCTTCTTCCCACTCCTGCAGACCGGCATCCGGGATCTCCTGTTTTTTCTGCAGTACATACCGGTTCAGGTTATTGCAGTACTGCATCAGATTCCGGAATCCACGCACACGGGTCAGAAGATTTTTACCGTATGCCTGCTGCTCTAAGCCTGCTATGGCAATCACTTCCATACACAGATGAAGTTCTCCGGTGATATCCGATGCTTCCATCAGAAGATCCGGCCGTTCTTTTTTTGCCTGCAAAAAATATGCCTTTGCTCCATCCACATCTGCCCGGTCAAAATATTCCGCCAGCCGGCACCGGACTTCTGCAATCTCTGCTTTTTCTCCCAGCATGCCTACCATACACGCATACACCCGCAGCCTGTTGTGCCTGATCCAGACATACTGTAAAAACTCCGAAATGAATCCGAAAATTCTCCGGTGATAAGAATCCTCTTCTTCCACTTTCACGCGCCGCTCCACTTCAAATAAAATAGAAAACAGCCATTCCATATAAACATCATAAACTTCTTTTTTTGCAATCAGCATATTTCCGAAATAGGTGTGCTTTTGCTGCACCAGCTGCTGAAAATCCGCCGCATAATCCGGATAAATCTCCTGTATCACACGGGCTGTTTCGTCCAGATATAAAATCTTGTGGTGAGAAGCAAATCCCTCATAATAAGAAAAATTCAGCTGCAGTTCTTTCGTTGTGATCACATCATACTGCTGCAGCAGAGATAGAATCTGTGCCTCTGTAAACAATTTTCCCTGCTCATTTAAAAGATACCGGCGGTAATGGCAGGTACCAACTACCTTTGCATGGGAGTTTTTCCATACCCAGTACATTCCCGTCAGTTCACTGTAATAACAGTTTTTTTCGGAAATGTGATCTCCGGTATTATCTCCCACACAAAAAGACAGCGGGGACGATTTCTCATCCCTGCTGTATGACGAAGCCGCCGCTCGTCCCACATGAAGTGGAATATACAACGGGTCCGGTGGCGGCGTAAATGCCTTATGCGTCATCACATAGATGGCAGTCTGTTGATTTTTATCTTCTGCGCCGGTCTCCATATTTTTCATGATACATTTTCTTTTCTTCATACATTGCCTCATCTGCCTGATTCAGATATACATCCATATTATATTCACTGTCCCACGGGGCAAGAATCACACCGATACTGACCTCTAAAGATTCCCGGATCGGAGAGGTTTCCTCCCCACATACCATGGCAATGCTCTGCCGGATGGATTCCGCGGTGATCCCGGACTCTTCTCTCGTCAGCAGTAAAAATTCATCACCGCCAAACCGAAATGGCAGACTGTCTTCCGCGGTAAGCCTTCCAAGCGCTTCCCCCGTCTTTCGGATGACCCAGTCACCGGCTTTATGTCCATACGTATCGTTGATGTATTTTAAGCGGTTGATGTCGCAGAATATAAACTTTGTATTGACATGATACTCACAATTTTTCTCATAAAACTTCTGTCCCAGATCTTCCATTCCAAAACGGTTATAAATTCCCGTCAGCTGATCGATCCGGTACAACTTCTGCAGTTTCAGATTTACTTCCTGATACTGCTTCCGCTGGATATAATTTTCCAGTGCATAACAGATATTGCGGAAAAAGGTTTCCAGAATTCCTGTCCTAAACATCTCATCCACACCAGCCACCATACAGTATCCCATCCGGTGCAGCTGATAATGCAGTGGCATAAACACCTGTACCCCGCCTTCTTCTGTCCGGTTCTTTTCATTGCACCAATTAAGTACTTCTCTCTTACAGCTTCGATAACTTTTGGCTTCCTGGGAAAACAGATCATCCGTCAAAAAGATCTGCCCTCTTCCTGCCCCGACCAGATCTAAGAATCTCCCCGTCGCATCCATGATCTCTTCTAAAGAGATCCGGCTGGTTACCCATTCCTGCATGGAATCGAGTTTGGATTTTGCGTCATATTCCTGCAGATTTTTCCAGAAAATCCGGTTACGGAACGATTCCGTATCAAATGGGACATGCTTTGTGCAGCCACAGGTATTCCCGATAAAAAACCGGTAGGAAAGTTCCCTGTGTACCAGCTTTCCATCTGCCTTTTCATGCAGTTCGTGCAGAAGCCTGACAGCTTCATATGCCACCTGGTCTCTCGGCCGTTCAATGGTTGTCATCGTCGGGCTGAAACATTCCCCGTCAAAATACCGGTCAAACCCTGTGATTGGTATCTTTCCCTCGAGCGCAGTTCCTTTTATGGTCTGCAAAAAAGCTGCCGCCATCAGATCATTTGCGCTGATAACCGCCTGTGGGAGTTCCTCCCCTGCCTCATATGCTGCAATCATTTTTCTGGCATATGTTTCCCCGGAGCGGTACTCATAATTTCCATAATCCACCCATTCCGGCATAAGACAAAGCCCCAGTTCCCGAATTTTGGACTCTACCCCCTGTTGACGCATCTGCGCCTCATAGGTATCTTTCATCCCGTTAATAAAACCAAATGTCCGGATTCCATGAACCCCGGCAAGATGCCGCACGATCTGCCGCATGGCTTTGCTCTGATTGATTCCGACAAAAGAAAGCCCGGGAATCTCCTCTTCCAGAGATACACAGGGCTTTTTACTTTCTATGATCCGTTCGAGTAACCGCTGCTTGACATCCCCTTCTTTGATCGTGGTACTCGGATACAAAAATCCATCGTACTCCGACATATCTGCCAGTTCAAAAAAATCAAATTCTGATTTATTAAAACTGTCTCCTGATCCCAGTCTTCCAAAACTTGCATACAGATGTATGGAGTCATGGAATTCTTTCTGTGAATTTTCCAGACCGTGATACATATCACGCAGGTACTCACCGTTCCATCCTGTCGCAAATACTGCTATCTTCATAGTCGCACCCCTGTTCTTTTTCCTTCCCCATATCTGGTACTATTATACCACCAATTTCAGAGAGCGTCATCCGTTTTTCGACATTTGCCGACATATTCTTTTCCTGTTTCTGCCCGCTTTACGCCTGTTTTTTTGTTTTCCGTCTTCTTCGTCTCCGACGCAGTTTTTGTCCGTTTTCCTTTCGAAAGTTCTGGATCGTCTCCCAGATTTTTGTATAATCCCGCTCGAACAGTTCTTCCGAGAGCTGGACTGCCAGCGTTTCTTTCGGAACTGTCTCGACAATTTTATCGGCCACAAACCGCTTGCTTTTCTGCTTATATGCATGCATCGCGTTCAGTTCCTGGATATGCGCCAGTTCCGGCCGCCACAAAATCTCTATTTTACAGTTCCAGTCCATCTGTGGGTTACTCTGCGGCTCCCGCAGCATATAAAAATCAACCTGATCCCCTACCTGTTCCACCGTAATGATCCCCCACCATTCCGGGACATGTTCCTTAATATGTGCCGCATGCCGGGTTCCGACCACGACCAGATCATAGTCATAATATAAGTTGTAATCTTTCACCTGGCGATCCAGCCGTGCATAACTGTCCGCATCACTCTTGATCTCAATTCCGTAGAGGGCATCGTGTACCACCATGACCATATCCGCCCGTGACTGCCCCATCACCTGTTCCTCAAGGATTCTGTTTTTCCCGTAAATTTCTTCCAGATAAAATGCCAGAGGTTCACGGATATCTTTATCGTATAACATTATTTTTCCAGCTTTGCATCGGCTTTTGCCTGGAATTTTTCATTATATACAATAAAACGCTCATGCTCGCCCTCTCCGATCAGTCCTGCCTCATCAAAAGCTTTTACAGAAAACGTCAGTGCTCTGCCATCTACTTTCGTCAGTTCGGTTTCACAGGTAATTTTCATGCCCACCGGGGAAGCTGCCACATGTTTTACATTCATTAACGTTCCTACCGTTCCGCTTCCCTCCTCTAAATACGGCTGTACACTCTCCCATGCAGTCTTTTCCATCAATGCGATCATTGCAGGGGTTGCAAATACATCCAGGGCACCGCTTCCCATAACTTTTGCGGTGTTTTCCTCTGTTACCATAATTTCCTGTGTTCCTTTTACGCCTTCTTTTAACATATGTAATACTCCTTTTCTTATTTTGCATTAAATAAGCGATCGGGAAAGAGTTTCGCGATCACCTGTTCTGCATAAATAGTAACATGATTTAAAAGAAGTGTCTACAGTTTAGAAAGTTTTTAGAAATGCACCAACACGCTATTTTCCGGCATTTTCGCGTTCATTGTTAGCACTCATTCAAAAAGAGTGCTGATTTTCTATTGACTTTTTACAAAACTGGTTTTATCATTTTCATTAGCGAACATTTGTGAATGAAAACAAAGGAGATGTATAACATATGGCAAATAAACACGGATCATTATCCATCGACAGCGACAACCTGTTTCCGATTATCAAGAAATGGTTATATTCAGATCATGATATCTTCTATCGTGAGCTGATTTCCAACGGTTGCGATGCGATTACCAAATTAAAGAAACTGGACATGATGGGAGAATATTCCCTTCCTGCTGATTATAAAGCAAAGATTCAGGTCATCGTAAACCCGGAAGAAAAAACCTTAACATTTATCGATAACGGTCTTGGAATGACTGCCGATGAAGTAGAAGAATATATCAACCAGATTGCATTTTCCGGTGCAACGGATTTCATCGAGAAATACAAAGATAAGTCCAATGACGATCAGATCATCGGTCATTTCGGACTTGGTTTTTACTCCGCATTTATGGTTGCAGATGAAGTAACGATTGATACCCTTTCTTATAAAGAAGGTGCAACCGCTGTTCACTGGTCCTGCGATGGCGGTACCGAATTTGATATGAAAGACGGCGACAAAACAACCGTTGGTACAGAAATCACACTGTTCTTAAATGAGGACTGTCTGGAATTTGCCAACGAATACCGTGCAAGAGAAGTCATTGAAAAATACTGTTCTTTCATGCCAACCGAGATCTATCTTTCCAAGGCCAATGCCCCGGAAGAATATGAAACCATCGACAAGGAAGATGTAAAAGATACCGATAAAGTGATTGAAGAAATCCACGAAGACGCCAAGACCGAGGAAAAAGAAAACGACAAGGGCGAAAAAGAAATCGTAGAAGTTTCTCCGGCCAAGGACAAGGTAAAGATTGTAAAACGTCCGGTACCACTCAACGATACCAATCCTCTCTGGACCAAAAATCCAAGTGAATGTACCGATGAGGATTACAAGGAATTTTACCGCAAGGTATTTATGGATTACAAGGAGCCTCTGTTCTGGATCCATCTGAATATGGATTATCCGTTCAATTTAAAAGGTATCCTCTATTTCCCGAAGATCAATACCGAGTATGATTCCATTGAAGGAACCATCAAACTTTACAACAATCAGGTATTTATCGCAGATAATATCAAAGAAGTCATTCCGGAATTCTTAATGCTCTTAAAAGGCGTTATCGACTGTCCGGATCTGCCTCTGAACGTATCACGTTCTGCGCTGCAGAATGACGGTTTTGTCAAGAAAATTTCCGAGTACATCACCAAGAAAGTGGCTGACAAGCTCATCGGCATGTGCAAGACAGAGAAAGAAAACTACGAAAAATACTGGGATGATATCAGCCCGTTTATCAAATATGGCTGCTTAAAAGATACAAAGTTCTGTGACAAGATGAATGATTATATCCTCTTTAAGGATATCAATGACAAGTATCAGACACTTCCGGAACTTCTCGTTCCTGTTGAGGACGAAAAGAAAGACGACGAAAAGACGACCGAAGATGCAAAGACGGAAGAATCCAAGTCAGACGATGCAAAAGAGGAAGAAAAAGAGCCGGAACGCAGCACGATCTACTATGTAACAGACAAGGCTCAGCAGGGACAATACATCAAGATGTTTAAGGAACAGGGCATGAATGCCGTAATCCTCGATCACAACATCGATACTTCCTTCATCACACAGTTAGAGCAGCGCAACGAGCACTATCAGTTCAAGCGTATTGATGCAGATGTCACAGATGCCTTAAAATCCGATGATGCAGCAGATCTGACCGAGGAAACCAATACCCTTTCCGATCTGTTCAAAAAGACACTGAACAACGATAAGCTTACGGTAAAAGTAGAAAGCTTAAAGGATGCGGATGTTGCCTCTATCCTCACACTCTCCGAACAGGGCAGACGTATGCAGGATATGATGAAGATGTACGCAGCCGGCGGTATGGGCGGTATGGATCCGAATATGTTTGCAGCAGACCAGACTCTGACTTTAAATGCAAACAACGCTCTGGTAAAATATCTGTTCGAACACAAAGATTCCGAACATTCCGGCATGTTTGCAGAACAGCTCTATGATCTGGCCATGCTTTCCAACCAGCCATTGTCCGCAGAGGCTATGACGAAGTTCGTAAAGCGAAGCAACGATATCATGTTACTGTTAACCAAATAAAAAATAGTACGAAAAACTCCGAAGCTGTATGCTTCGGAGTTTTTTGCTTCTATAGATATTAAAAGATATTAAAAATTACGAAAAATGTCTGCGGCTCCCTCTCAGATAACCCGCATGCACCAGAATTGCCACGGTCGTACCGATTAAAATTCCCACCATTACATCGGTCGGAAAATGAACAAAGTGATACAGTCTGGAAAACGCAATCAGGGATGCTAAAATCACTGCCGGAATTCCAAGCTTTTTATCATTACATAAAAGTGCGATAGATGCAGCAAATCCGTTCATGGAATGCCCGGACGGAAAGGAATAATCCTTTGGGCTTTTTATGAGCAGGGCAATCTGTGTATCCAGCCAGCAGGGTCTTTGTCTTGCGATCAGATTTTTCAGGATCAGATTTCCAATGATAAACGTAATTGCCATGGATATCACCATCTGGATTCCAATTTTTCGGTATTTCTTTGGAATACAAAGCGCAAGGCCAAGTACAATCCAGAAAATACCGGCATTTCCTATCGTGGAGAGTCCTGTCATGATATGGTCAAGAACCGGCTGATGAATCTTCTGCAGTGCATATAAAATATCAAATTCCCATTTCATGTTGTCTCTGTATTTTCTCCTGTTGTAAAATATTTCTCATATGTGCTGAAAAAAGAATCCGTCCCGATGCCGGACACATCTTTTAACGTCACATCGTCCCACAGATTATCATTTAAGCAAAACGTGGAATTCTTCACAAACGTCTGGTACTCGTTTTCAAATCGTTCTTTTTTTTTCTTTACACGGATTTTTTCCTTGTTTTCCTCCGTCAGATCTTTTTCGAATTTGTTCAGACAGCGGATGATATAATACCCGTCATCTGCCACAATCACATCGGAACACGCTCCGTCATCGAGATTAAAAACAATCTCTTCCATATCCTGTGGATAAACTCCACGCGCAATGGTGCGCTCAAACTCCCTCGACTGATTGTAAGCACTCGCAACCGAGGCAAAATCATCTCCTGATGCAAGATTTTCCTGCACCGCACGCAGTGCTTCTTTTTCTTTTACATAGATCTGTTGTACCCGGACCACTCTCGCTTCATCATCACTGATCTCCTCATCGGTTCCCTGTGTCAGCGCATGATACAGCTTTTCTGCCAGTGCATACTCTTCATATGCTGTACGGATCTCTCTCTCATACAGACCGATGAACGTTTTTTCTTCCTCCGTAAGTGACTGGTAATATTCTTTTGCCGCACGTGCTGCCTGTTTCTTTTCCTGCTCACTCAGATGCATGTCCTGATTTTCTGCCAGAATATCCATACATGCAATATGTGTCAGTTCCTGAATCGTCACATCCTTGACATACTGTTCTAAATCCGCATCATAGGATTCCCACAGATCCGTTCCGTACGCTTTGCCATACAGGTTGCGGTAATTGCACAAATACAGTTTTGCATATCTAATATCATATTTATGATCATTGATCCGCACAATGGCATTATGGTTTCTCAGCTGCCCTGACGACAGGCGAATCTGTGTATTTCCAACCTTACAGCCTCCGAGTGACGGTACCGTAAGCGCTGCCATAAGAAAAATCCCCGCCAGTTTCCATCTCTTTTTTTTCATACCGTTTTATCCTTCTACGACAAGAAAGCGACCATCGGGAATTGCAAAAACCTCACTTGCCTCTAACAGTTCTTCCTCACTCATTCCGGCGACATCCATCCCCGCGTCATCAAAATAATCCCGCACTTCTTTTATATTTTTACAGACAACCGCCATGCAGTCCTCCAGAAACTCTTCTGCTTCCTCCGGACTTTCCGCTACCGCCTCCGGGAAAAGTTGTGTCTGGTGTTCCAGAAAATAATGTAAAATCTCCTCATCGTATTCGTTCATACCTTTTTCCTCCCTGTGAATCACTTTCTATTATTATAACGAAGGAATTTCTCTGTGACAATCCCTTAATTCCACTCCATGACGCCCAGTTTTTTCAGTTCCTGATATAACCGCCCCACCGGAAGTCCCACCACATTGTTATAATCACCATGGATTTCCTTCACAAAAGCAGCTGCCTGTCCCTGAATTCCATAGCTTCCCGCCTTATCCATCGGCTCTCCGCCGGCAATATAGCGCCGGATTTCCGCGTCATCCAAAGGATACATGCAGACATCTGTTTTCTCATAAAATGAAGTTTCCCCGGTTCTGCCGTTTTTATCAATAAAAACAAGCGTTACTCCCGTGTATACGCTGTGGGTATGTCCGGACAGCATCGAAAGCATATGGGCTGCATCCGCTTCATCCCGCGGTTTCCCGAGAATATTTCCATCACAGGCAACCACCGTATCGGCCCCGATCACCAGAATGTCCTGCGGCGTAACCAGCTCCGGATGGATTTCATTGTAGGAAAGAATTCCTGCGGCCACTTCTTCCGCTTTCTGACGGGAAAGTTCTAACACTGCCCCATCCACAGAACCAGCAGTAATGACTTCTTCTCCCTTCGCCGGACAAATTTCAAATTCCAGTCCGATCTGTTCGAGCAGCTCTTTTCTCCGCGGTGACGCAGAGGCAAGTACAATTCGACTCATAATGTGACAACCTCCTTCAGGTGAAACGAATAGATGAGTTTTTCTTCCGCCACCATTTTTTTTGTATCCGTAGAAAATACACGGCTTAATGCATCTGCATACAGCTGAAGCTGTGTCTGATAGCGCATCAAAAGTTCCTGCGCCTGTTTTACCCGGTCCGTCTTGTAATCCAGCAAAATAATTTTATCATTTTCCATCCAGAAAACATCTATGATTCCCTGTACCAGCACCGTCCCGCCGGATGCCTCCATCGGATGCTGCATCACAAACGGTCGCTCCCGGTACAGATCCCCACGCACAGCTGCTGCTGCCATCCGGGGAGCAATCGGACTTTCCACAAACGCTTCGATCATTTCCGGAATAACAAGTGCATACCATTCCCCCGGCAGTTGTCCGTTTGCAAGCATCCGGTCCAGTTCCTGTTTCACAAATGCACAAACTGCTCCCGCATCAGAGGTATCTATATCTGCAATCGCAGCAAAATCCAGACATTCCATCACCCGGTGCACCGCGGTTCCCCGCATAGCACCCTGATTTACGTTTTCAGCTGCCGGATACTCTCTGTCCTCTTCTCTTGCAAAGTCCGGAACATACACTTCACGGTCTTCCTGCAGAAAATCCGGCACCACGGCTTCTCCCTCGGACCTGTCATACTGTAAGACAAGCGATGCATGCTTCAGTTCCGAAACTGAATATTTACTTTTTTTGCCGGCCTCACTCTGATATGGGTAACGGTAGGAAAACCACTGGTCATACTGCTGAAGCAGTTCGGGTTTCGCATGATCGATATGCTGCAGAAGTTCCTCATAATTTTCCCTGCTGTCTGCCGCCTGTTCCACCTCTTCCCATACAATTTTCTCCGGTGGAACCACATCGAGCGTATATTTCTGCGGATAAGAAAGCATGGCCGGAAGAATCCAGTCCAGATAACTGCCTGCCCGGACCCTCTGCCGGTAACTGACCGGCTTCCCCGGAAGTACATTTCCGGTATATCCGGAAAACGTTTTTTGGGCATCTTTGATCATTCCGGTCAAAACCAGTTTTTCTTTTGCCCTCGTCAGTGCCACATACAATATGCGCAGTTCCTCTCCGAGATTCTCTCTCCGGATCCGGTCCGCAATCTCCGACCGGAACACACTGTTTTTTTTCACTCTGGGCTGCCCGGAAATCTCACAGATTCCAAGGCCTAAATCCGGATGTACCACCAGCCGGTCGCTGGCATCCATCTGATTCATTTTTCTTCCCAGACCGGACACAAAAACGACCGGAAACTCCAGTCCCTTACTCTTATGAATGGTCATCACGCGGACAACATTGGCATTTTCTCCTGTGGTATCTGCCTCCCCGAAATCCACTTCATATTTCTGAAGCTTATCGATATAACGCAGAAAATGAAACAATCCCCGGTAGCTTGTTTTCTCGTAATCAACCGCTTTTTCCACCAGCATTGCAAGATTTGCCGCACGGCGCTCCCCTGCTGGCAGTGCCGCCGCATAATTTCCATATCCGCTAAATTGCAGAATCTTCTGGATCAGTTCATGGATCGGCAGATCCTGTTTTTCCCGCAGCTTACGATACATCCGGTAAAAGTCATAAAGTGTGCCCTCCGTGGCTTCCTGCATGGCATGCATTGCAGCTTCCGCAAACGAACACTCCGGATTTTCCACACGAATCTGTGCCATTTCTTCCTCATCCAGTCCCACCAGGGGAGACCGAAGAACCGCCGCCATCGGAATATCCTGATAGGGATTATCCAGAATCCGCAGCATTGCCAGCACCGTCTGTACCTCCGATGCCGAAAAATATCCGGTCGAAGATTCCACATATGCCGGTATCCCCGCTCCCTGCAGAACCTGCACAAAATCTGTTCCGTAGTCTTTTAAACTTCGAAGCAGGATGACAATATCGGAATAACGCAGCGGCCGAAGCTGTCCACTCTCCTTATCCGTCACCTGCATGTGCTGCTTCATATCCGCAATACGCGTGGCAATCATATGTGCTTCCATCTGTCCTTTTGTCAGATTCTTTGTCTCTGAAAGCAATTCGTCTTTTTCATCCAAAAGCAAAAGCTCCGGTTTAAATCCTTTAGCATTCTCATCATAATTTTTTGCCCCATAATACAATGCCGCATCCCGGTCATACGCAACCCGTCCCAGATCCGGACTCATAATTTTGTAGAAGATATCATTACAGAAATCAAGCACCTGTGCACGGCTTCGAAAATTCATATGCAGATCAATTCTCTGCTGCAGACTCTCTTCCGTTGAAAAAGATGCATATTTATCCATAAAAAGTTCGGGGCGTGCAAGCCGGAACCGATAGATGCTCTGCTTGACATCTCCCACCATAAACAGATTATGCCCGCCTTCCGGCTCCATGGAAATCGCACGCATGATCTCTTCCTGTACCTGGTTGCTGTCCTGATACTCATCAATCATGATTTCTGCAAAATGTCTGCGGAATTCTTCTGCGGTATGCCGTGGCTGCTTTGTTTTTTCGTCCACGAGAATCCGCAGAGCAAAATGCTCAATATCGGAAAAGTCAACAATTCTCTTCTTTCGTTTTGCCGTTTCCATTGCCTGTGTATATTCAAGTGCCAGCCTTACCAGCTCTTCGAGAAACGGACACAAGCGTTTCTGCTGCAAAAGCAGTGTCTCCAGATCCATCGCAAAATATTTTTTCTGCAGCGTTTCCACTTCTTTTTTCACATCCGACCGGATCTCCATGACCGTTTCCTTTTTTTTGACATCCCCGGAGAATTTGCGGATCGGTGACAATTTTCCAAAGACCAGACCATTTAAAAATGTCTGTACCTGCAGATATCCCTGCAGATTTTCTGCCTGCTGCAGCTGCGTCAGATCCGCTTCCAGTGTCTTTGCATATGCCTGCGGTCCATCCGGCTCATTACACAACTGCAGTGCATGTGTCATCTGTGTGCACATGTCACACAACAAAAGCCTGGCATGTTCCGCAATGTCCTCAAGCATCTCTGTCTGCACCAGTTCCTGTGCACGTTCCACCTGATACGGTTCGGTGAGTTTTTTCATCCACGCCTGCGGCCACGGACTGCTCAAAGACATCCGGTAAATCTTTGCCACCATCTCCCGCACCCCGTGGTCGTTTCTTTTTCCGGCATAGGCATCGATCAGTGAAAGAAACGTCTTTTCCTGCCGCGCATAGTTATCTTCAAACACCTGCTCCAGCACGTCCTGCTCCAGCAGCCGGATCTCTCCTTCATCTGCAATCCTGAAATTCGGGTCCAGACTGATCTCTTCAAAATGATTCCGTACCACAAAAAGGCAGAAACTGTCAATCGTTGTGATCATGGCATTGTGAATCAGTGCCGACTGTCTGCGCAAATGCGTGTTTTGGGGATCTTTTTCACATTCTGCCTCAATGGCAGCCCCGATACGCTCCCGCATCTCCGCCGCCGCTGCCTTCGTAAATGTCACAACCAAAAGCCGGTCGATATCAACCGGATTCTGCGGGTCGAGAATCCTTTGGATAATACGTGCCACAAGCACCGCTGTTTTTCCCGATCCCGCTGCCGCCGAGACGAGAATATCCCGGTTTCTGAAATCAATGACGTTCTGCTGTTCCTTCGTCCATTTCATCTGATCGCTCCTCCTTTCCCCTGTTTCTGGCAAGCTCTGTCTGCATCTGGTCAAGCACTTCTTCTTTTTTCATGGATGCAAACTGCCGGTATTCATATCCCGGAATTTTTGCATCCATCCCGCACACCGATGCATATGGACAATAGGTACAGCTGGTTTCTATATCACTCCGGTAAGGATTCACCGCAATATTTCCCGCATAGATGGCTTCCCCACACTGCCGGATCTCGTGCTCTACATAGCGGGTAATCACCGCAAACTCTTCCGTCGATGCCACTTTTGAACGCGCTGTGGAAATTTCACCGTTTTTCTTGATTTCCACGGGGATCATCTGCGATTTTCCCTCAAAATTCTGATCCATGGCACGATAGATTTCCTCTCCGGAATTCACCAGTCCATCCGGACGCAGTGCGAAAAGCAGCGCCTGCTCGGCCTCTTCGTCTGACAATGGAGTATCCGATTCGAGTACCGGATCATCAATGTGATAATAGAGAATTCCCCCGGGAAGGATTTCTTTTTTCGGATGCTGTCCCCGCAGCATTTCCATCGCCGCATCCATATAAACTACCAGCTGCAGCTGCAGTCCGCGGTACACACGGATCAGATCGAACTTTGTATTTCCGGATTTATAGTCTATTACTTTAATCGAAATTTTATTTTCATCTTCAAAGGTATCCAGACGGTCAATCCGTCCTTCCAACCGCATGGTCACATCATGCGATAACCGGTACTCGAGACTTTCCTTTCCCTCCAGTTCGTCAAATGTCACCTCAAATTTTTCCGGTACGAACTGCCCCGCACGCACCTGTCTGGTCAATGCCCAGACTGTCTGGTCAAAAATAGCAAGCATCCGTTTTCTCTGATAGGCATTTTCTGCCGTATCGCAGACCGCCATACCCGGATACCCGGCAATTGCCTCCTGCATGGCATTCTCTGCCATCTGCCGGCGCACGGCATCCGGCACCACAAACCAGTCATATTCCGATTGTTCCAGCTTCCGGCTGTAGCGTTCTAAGGCCGTATGATAGATATTTCCCATATCCACACTCTCAAATGCACTGGTCTCACGCTCCGTAAGTTTTAACCCGTATTGCAGAAAATGTGCATATGCACAGGCAGCAAACCGTTCCAGCCGCGTAATACTTCCGTACGGATGTCTTCCGTACAGTGCAAGTGCAACCGCCCGGCTGATTGGCTCTCCCTCATACCGTGTATACGGCGCATGCAGAAGTTTACGGATCTTCTCCTGCTTTTGCATATCATTCTCCTGCAGGAACCAGCGGGCAAGCGCATACCAGGCTTCTTCGTGCGGTCCGAAGACGAGATAATCTTCGGCAGCCTCTTTGGTATAAAAATCTGTATGCGCCTCCATATGCTCCGGTTCCTGCAATTTCAGTGTCGGAAACAGTTTCCTCAAAACTCCGGTCAGATAAGAAGGACGGATGGCTTTTCCCTCACTGTCAACCTTTGCATAACTGACATATAATTTTTCTGAAGGTTTGGTAAGATTGCGGTACAAATAAAAGCGCTGAATAAATGCCTGCTCCCTTGCCCCCGGTGCTAACTCCACTTTTTCTGCCAGAAGTTCTCTTTCGTATTCGGAAATAATTCCTCCGGCATTTGCCGCTTTCGGAATAATACCGTCGTTCACACCGATAAAAAATAAAATCCTGATATGATTTAATCGTGTACGTTCGATATCTCCTATCGTAACACTGTCATAGCCCGGTGGAATCACAGCCACGTCTGCAGCGGAAAGTCCTGCCTCCAGCACTTCGGTAAAATCCCGGATCTGCAATGGCTCCTCCCCCAGTAATAGATTATATTTTTCCAGAAGTTGCATCACGATTGTATAAATCTGTGCATATTCCCGTGATCTGGTTTCCTCTCCCTGTGCCAGAAGCTGCTGTTCCCTGTTCCATAACTGATGCTGGGTGTCCAGCTGTGTCAGCAGCTCATACAATGCCCGGATGCCATCCGAAACACGGGCATCTTTTCGGGCAAATACTGCTGCAAACGGCTCAAGATACCCATATATTTTTTCCCGGAGTTTTTCGAGCTGTTCCAGATCGTAAAGCGTTTTCTGCCGTGGCATATGCCCCCATCGTCTGCTCCACGCCGCTTTGCCGCGGATACCGGTTGCAACCAGATAACTGTCCAGCCGGTCCAGATCGTCCTCCGCAATATCACAGAATCCACACCGCAAAAAGCGCATGACTGCCTCATAACTAAAATTCGTATCCACAATTTCAAGCGCGGCACGAATACATTCAATGAACGGATGAAATAACACTTCTTTGGTCGTATCCATAAAATATGGAATCTCATATTTCGTAAAAACCGGATCCATATAACTCTGATAAGCTTCCACTGCGCCCGTCACCACAGCAATTTCCCGATAGCGGTATCCCTGTCTGATCAGCGCATTGATCTGCCTGGCCACAAGAATCAGTTCTTCCTGTGGATTTTTTACTGCGGCAAGATGGATTTCTTCTACCGGCTTGGTATATTTTGCCGGACGGGGACGAAACAGATTCTGTTCCATAAATGCCAGTGCCGGAGCCAGCTTAAAACGCTTGTGTGCACTGTCTGTCATTACCACCGGTTCCATCACCTGCACATGAAGTTCTTCTGCCATCTTCATCAAAGACAGAATCGTTTTTTTGGACAGTGCAAATAATTCTTCATTTCCACTGCAATGATAAAAATCTTCTGCAGCATCGATTGTAAGCGTAATGTAAATATGCTCTGTCACCTGCAGCAATTCCCGCATGAGATCATTCTGTATCGGTGTAAAACCGGTAAACTCATCAAATACCAGCACCGCATCCCGCAAAGTTTCCGACTGCGGCACAAGATTTTTCAGAACATTTAATATCTCTTCCGCCGTCACAAAACTATCTTTCATAAAATCACAAAAAGCGCGATACATGGTTGCCACGTCGCGCAGTTTTGCAGAAAGTACCGGTGAGATTGTTTTGTCCTCCGTCAGATCCACCAGCTGTTCCGGTGAAATCCGGTACTGCACCAGCTCTGAGATCATTGATTTTACTTCCCCGATATATCCCATCCGGTTCATATTTGCCCGAAGAACGGTAAGCGTCTCCTCCTGTTCCTGTGCAAGCCTGCGCAGCACCAGGTTTTTTCCGGTTTCTTCCAGAACCTGTATGTCCTGCATCCCCATATCATCAAACACACGGTATGCCAGACGCTTAAAACTTAACACATCAATGTTCATAATTGCATGATTCGGTGCAAGTTCCACCAGTTTCTGCTGGGTCTGCATCGTAAACTGCTCCGGTACAATCACCAGATAATTTTTCTTCGGATGTTCCCCTGCCTGCCGCACCAGACGCTCATAGATGTATTCTGTTTTCCCGCTCCCCGAACTTCCCAGTACAAATTGTAAAGCCATAACCCCCTCTTTTTTCTCCCTTAATAAATATGTGAAAAGATCAGCGATACCACAACCGTCATCAGACCTGAGACTGCAATTGACAGACTGCTCATTGCCCCTTCAATCTCTCCCATCTCCATTGCCTTTGATGTTCCCATGGCATGCGAAGCAGATCCGATTCCAACACCTTTTGCCACCGGATCGCTAATGTGAAACAGTTTACAGATATTCTCGGCAAACATATTTCCAATCACCCCTGTGACAATGATAACTGCAACCGTAATGGTTACAATTCCGCCCAGTTCTTCAGACAATCCCATACCGATCGCCGTTGTGATGGACTTTGGAAGCAGTGTGACATACTGTTTGTGTGATAATTTAAAAATCAGTGACAATACCAGCACACACAGCGCAGAGGTCATGGCACCCGCAAAAATTCCTGCAAGAATCGCCTTCCAGTTTTTCTTAAGAGGCTCAATCTGCTCATACAAAGGTACCGCCAGCGCAACCGTTGCCGGTGTCAGGAAATACGAAAGGTATTTCGCCCCACTTTCGTATGTGTCATAATCCACATGAAAAATCAGCAGAAAAATAATGATCAGTGCCATGGAAATCAACAGTGGATTAAAAATAGCGATCTTTAATTTTTTCTTGATCAATACCCCGATCTCATAGGTAATAATACTGATAAATACTCCGAAAAATACAGAGTTCTGTAAAAAGTTATTCATTCTTGTCCTCTTTCTTTCCATGATGCATCATCTGCTGTGTAACCTGTCCTGACACGCCCATAACCAGTACGGTAGAAACGAGCAGCAGAACAATGACCGGAAGCAGAATCGGTCGCAGTTCTCCCCAGCTGTCAATCAGCCCGACACCCGCCGGAATAAACATCAGCGGCATAATCTCAATCAGAAACCGCGCGGCTTCATGCACCTGCGGCAATTTAACCAGTCCCGTCATCAGTGCAATAAATAAAAGCACCAGACCATAAATACTTGCCGGCATCTGAATCGGAATCACCGCGTGCAGGACTTCCCCGATAAACGAGAAAATAAGAATCATCAATAGTTGTCTTAAATACTTCATTTTTTAACTCCTTCTTTCGCTTTTCCCATTTTAACACCTTTCAGGATTTTTAGGGCAAAAATAAGGATTGTATTAATAAAATACAATCCCCATTCTTAAATCCTTCTCCCTATTTTTCCTGTGCGGTGCAATCTTTTACATACTGCATAATGATATCTGCCGTACCTTCAATTCCAAAACGCGTATCATTAATGCAAAGATCATAATTTGCAGCGTACCCCCAGTCCTCCCCGGTATAATACGTGTGATACTGCTTCCGCCGGCCTTCCGTCTTCTCAATGATGGCCTCCGCCTCATGCCTTTTCACCTTATGCTTCTCCATCAGGTGATGAATCCGGGATTCCCTGTCACCACTTAAAAACACCCGTACCACATCGTTTTCCTTCTGGTACGCATAATTTCCAGCTCTGCCGATCAGAATACACGATGTCTCCCCAATCAGTTCATCCAGAACTTTCCTCGGTGTCCGGTGCACAACACTGTCTTCCCCATCATCTTCCGCAATGACTGCCAGAAGCGTTCCTGCCGGATTCTCACCGAAATAATCCGGATAATGCTCCAGAATTCCCTTTTTCTTTGCGAGTTCTGTTAATGTCTTTTTATTGTAAAGTGGAACATTCAGTCTGTCTGCCAGAACCTGTCCGACTTCATCTCCGTAACAGCCGCACTCTCTTGCAATTGTAATCTTCATGCCATAATCCCCTTCTTTCCTGTTACCGCAATGTTAGCACAATTTTATCCAGAATTCCAGTCAAATGTGCAATTGTAATCCCATAATTTGTCATCGGAATGTTCTGTGCCTTTGCGCGGTCGATTCTTGATACTACATATCTGCGGTTAAACATACACGCGCCACACTGAATGATCAGGTCATACCCTTCCAGATCCTGTGGAAAATCCGTGCCACTCACATGATCAATCCTTAGCCGTTCTCCAAATCGTTTCCGCAGCATACGCGGAATTTTTACCCTGCCGATATCCTCGCTCAAAGGGGCATGCGTACAGCATTCCGCTATCAGCACATGAGAGTTTTCGTTCATTGCATCGATCTGTCTGGCACCTTCCATATAGTACGGCAGATCCCCTTTGTATGCGGCAAACAGCACAGAAAAAGATGTCAGCATACTTTCCGCCGGTTTATTCTGGTATACATAATCAAACACCTGGGAATCGGTAATAATCAGCTTTGGTGCCTGCTGCAGCATGTTGAGTGCCGGAAGCAGTTTGTCCGTGGTCACACTCATAACCATACACTCTTTATCCAGTAATTCCCGCAGCGTCTGCACCTGCGGCAGAATCAGACGTCCTTTCGGTGCCTGAATATCCTGTGGCATAACAAGAAGCACAAGATCTTCCTCCGTGACCAGATCCCCCGTAATCAAACGGTTTCCAAAATTCTCCGGCACTCTGCGGCTCATTGCCTCCCGGACATTTTCCATACCGGCTCCGGTCAATGCACTGACTACCAGTGCATCTTCCTTTGTTTTTTCTTTCAGATAGTTTTTCAGAGGTGCTGCATCCGCCACGTCCGCCTTGTTAATGATCAGAAGAACCGGAATTTTACGCTCCTTAAACCAGGTGTACCATTTCAGTTCTTCCTCATAGGATTCGCCGCAAACCGGACATGCAGAAAAAACAATAATTGCCAGATCAGCTTTTTGGGCTGCAAGCCGCGTCCGTTCCACGCGCTGTTCTCCCAGCGTACTTTCATCATCGAATCCCGCCGTGTCCATAATCGTGCACGGTCCCATCGGATAAATTTCCATTGCCTTGTATACCGGATCGGTTGTCGTTCCCGCCACATCTGCGACGATGGAAACCTCCTGCCCGGTAAAAGCATTGATAAATGAAGATTTTCCGCTGTTTGTTTTTCCAAATACACCGATATGCAGACGATTTGCAGACGGTGTTTCATTCCATGTTGCACCCATATGCGTTCTCCTTCTTGTGCGTTTTGCTGAATCAGTGATAATCTCCACGGTTTACGACCACTTTGTATCCGACACTTTCCATGCGGCGCGCCATACAGTGCCGGCACTCTGCCGCCTCATCTCCCGTACAGATTTTATTATCATATAATTTATATTTTTCCCGCACTGCTACCGGGGAAAGATTCGGCATCACAACATTTGCCCCTGCCTGAATTCCTTTTTCCCTGCCCAGCGGATGAATGGTTCCCAGTGCAGTTGTTGATGGCAGCAGCACATGCGGCTGCAACAGCCGGATAATGGATAAAAGCCGAAGCGTATCTTCCATTGTTCCTGCCTTTTTTTCGCCAAACGGGGTATCCTTCTGGGGAATAAACGGACCGATGCCTACCATATGCGGCTGCAATTTCCGGATAAACTGCAGATCTTCATACAGCGTATCCACCGTCTGCTCCGGCGAACCGACCATAAATCCACATCCCACCTGATAACCGATTTCTTTTAAATCCCACAGACAGTCCATGCGGTGTTTCCAGAACATTTCTGCCGGATGCAGTTTTCCATAATGCGCCTCGTCCGCGGTCTCATGACGCAGCAGATACCGGTCCGCACCGGCATCAAAAAATGCCTGGTAGCTGTCGTGCTCTTTCTCCCCGATGGAAAGCGTCACCGCACAATCGGGATACTGTGCCTTGATCTGCCGTATCAGGGCACAGATTTTATCGTCCGTAAAATACGGATCTTCCCCGCCCTGCAGCACAAAGGTCCGAAATCCCAGTTCATACCCATTTACACAACAGGAAAGAATTTCTTCCTCCGTCAGGCGATAGCGTTCTGCCTTGCGATTGCTCTTTCGAATGCCACAGTAAATACAGTCATTCTTACAGTAATTGGTAAATTCAATCAATCCACGGATAAACACCTGCTTTCCGTAAATGGCATCTGCTGTCTTACGTGCCCGCTCGTGAAGAAATGCAATGTCCCCGGTATCCGTTGTCTCCAGCAGCAGAGCCAGCTGATCACGGGTTATATTCTGTCTGTTTTCAATTTCCGTTATGATCTGCTTTAACATTTGCATACACCGTTCTGGCACTTGCGCCATCCAATCTTTGAATTTTTATTTTGTGGATTCTTTAAGTACTACTTCATACGACAACAGTGTCCGATCCGGTACCGTCTCCCCTTCAATCTGCGCCAGCAGATTCTTACAGGCTTCCATTCCGAGTTCTCTCGCATTGAAAGACAACGAAGTGATCGATGGTATATTGTTCTCGAGCACGGAACTGTTGTAAAACGATGCCACACGGATATCCTGCGGCACTTTTATGTGTTCCTGCCGCAGCTTGCGAAGTACCTGTATGCAGATGGCATCATCCATGCAGACAATACAATCCGCCCCTTTTTCCAGCACTTCTTCCACTGCACGATCCATAAAGGCACAGCTCTCCAAATTCCGGTAAACAAGCGTTTCTTCCACTTCTCTTCCCGCTTCCTGATATGCCTGCTGGTATCCTTTATACCGGTTCTGGTTGACTACGAAAGATTCACTTCCTCCGAGCAGAGCGATATGCTTCATCTGGCGCATCAGTAAAATAGATGTCAGTTCGCGGCAGGCGCTCTGCTGGTCATTGTCCACCTGTTTGACTTTGCGGTAGGTAGTACTACCGGTTGTAACAAACGGAATCTTTTTCTCCAGCAGCAGTTCAATCTGCGGGTCTTTTAAAAAGGTCCGCAGCAGCACAATCCCGTCCACCTTGCGGTTTCTCACGACGCGTTCAAGACCTGTAATATCATTTTCCTGACAGATACACAACAGAATGTCGTACTCATTCATTCCTGCAATTTCCTGAATTCCTGTAATGACTTCCTGAAAAAACGGAAGATCTACCAGTGCATAATCCTCCGGCATAACCACGCAGAGATTGAATGTTTTTGACTGTGCAAGTCCTCTTGCAATTACATTCGGTTTATAATCATGCTCCTCTATATAAGCCAAGACTTTTTGCCTTGTTGCCTCACCGATTCTTCCCTTTCCGGATATTGCCCGGCTGACTGTCGTTTTGGAAACGCCAAGTGCTTCCGCAACATCCGAAATGGTGATTACATTTCCCTTTTTCATATTCTTCTCCTAACTGCACACCTATGCATCCATTGCATGTTAAACGGTTGCGCAGTTACATTTTGCAGTTTTTTATCAATTTTGTCAAGTATCCCCTATTCCTTTGAATTTTTCTGCAATTTTTGTAATTTTTCTTCTGCTTTCTTTAATTTATCATAATTTGTGACATACACCTTATCATTGGCAGTCAGTTTATCATACGCATTTCTTGCCTTTTGCACCGCTTCTTTGGAATCCTTTGTAATGGTTCCGAGTGCGTCAATCAGTTTTACGACCTTTTTTGCTTCTCCCTTATCTGTTGCATCGGTACTTTCCGTTCCAGGAAGTTCATACACCAGCACCGGATAATTCTTCTTAACATTTTCAAATACTACCTTTGCGACTTCCGGCGGAAGATTGATGCAGCCATGTGATCCTGCATATTTATAAATACTTCCTCCGAACTTGCTGCGCCAATAGGCATCATGCATACCGACATTTCCCGCAAAAGGCATCCAGTATGTAACCGGCGTCTCATAGTTTTCTCCGCGCAAAGTTGCATTTTTCTCGGTATATGTCACGCCATATGCACCGGTCGGTGTCGCATTATTTTTCGATACATTTCCCGATACAAAATCCGAATCAATCACCAGTTTTCCATCTTTATATAAGAACATATGCTGTGCCGTCAGATTGATCTCAACGTAAGAATCGCCATAATCATTTTTTCCATGGGAATTGGCTGTCATGGAATAATTCAGTTCTCTTTCCACTGCTTTCCCGGCTTTGATCTCACTCGTAATCTGGGCGATTTCCTTTTCCGTATCAATCTTCCATCCATAATGGCTCTCCGGAATCGTAACCGTCTTTCCGTAAGAAGTCTTTAACGTTTTGGCACTGTAACAGGTATTATATTTTTTTGCAAGATCACTGACGTATGCTTTTACACACTCCTGGTCCAGTACCGGTTTTAACTTTTTATTTAACCGGAACCAGTCACCAAATACGGAAGCATCGAGTACCTCTTTGGAATCTCCCACGGTAAATGTAATCTTTGTCTTTGCATACCCGTTCATTTTCTTTACGGCTTTTACCAGATTCTCATCATCATCTAAAACCGTCGGATCTTCATAAACGCCGGCTTTTTCCAGAGAGAGGTTCTCTTTTAATCCTTCCACCGCCTCCTGCACTGCCTGATACATTTTCTCTGCATCAATGGTCGTTCCCATGACGCACCCAACCACGGTAAATCCTTCCGTTTTATCATAAGAAGAAACCGAAGCATTCTCCGGTGCCGTCTGTTTGTCTGCATCCATACAGTCCAATGCATCGATCTGTGTCTGCAGCTTATCTTTGTCATAGTCGACAAGTGTTGTATTTTTCAATGTCTGTTTCTGGAAAATTTTTACCGGCCATGCAAACATATTCTGTGCGTGTACCAGCTCTGTTATTTCGTCTCCCCACTGTGGTTCCAGCGAAATATCCTGTCCGGAAATTTTTTCTGTATGCTTGTCTCTTGTTGCTATCTTTAACTGGTAGGAATGGATTTCTTCCGTAATCTCATCCATCACTTTCTGCGCGGTATACCCTCCCGCTTTTCTTCCATTTAATGTCGTTTTCGGGAAAAAGTGATTGTGGAAATAAACGGCCAGTCCCAGATACAAAAGAACGGCCAGTCCTGCCACCATCCATATCAGTTTTCTTCTCTGTTTTCTTTTCATTCGTGCTTTTTTCAAAATTCTTATCCTCCGTCACTATTGTATTATACAAAAGCACAAGAGGTTGTCAATGTGCCAAATTTTTAAAGTTTTATGAACATTGCGGGTTTTATATTGTCGTGCTTTTTTCCCCGTGCTATAATCAGTTTCAGAACAAAAGAAAAAAGATCTGCACACAAATATAAAAGGAGTATTTATGTTGCCGGAAACCAAAAGTAAGCGGACGTTTGTGTTCCGAAAATATTATGAAAAATATAAACATTTATGGATTTTGTTATATTTTTTCGTGTACATGGCATGGTTTAACTATGTAGAAAAAACCGTCACGACACATTTTCATGTCATCCATGTACCGATTGATGATTATATTCCGTTTTGTGAATACTTTGTCATCCCTTATCTGCTCTGGTTTCCTTTTGTCGGATGGGGCATCGCCTATATGGCATTACATAATAAAACAGATTACTATAAATTGTGTGCGTTTTTGTTTACCGGAATGACAATCTTTTTAATCATCTCCACGGTATACCCGAACGGTCAGTATCTGCGTCCGACCTATTTCACACACCACAATCTGTGCACCATGCTCTGTGAACGCCTATATGCCGGTGATACTCCGACGAATCTGTTTCCGAGTATCCATGTATATAATTCGCTCGGCATTTATCTTGCGGTGACACACAATAAAAAGCTGCGCAAAAACAAGCTGGTCTGTCTCCTGACACTGATTCTGACGGTCAGCATCATTCTGGCAACGATGTTTATCAAACAGCATTCTTTCTTTGATGTATGTTGTGCATTTGTTCTTGCCGCAGTCATGTACCATGTGGTTTACCGCCACAACTGGGCGCGTGCTAAAGCTGCCGCCACCTCATCCAAAACCGATAGCAATTTTTCTGTGGAATAATAAAAGAGCTGGCCTCTCTGGTCAGCTCCTTTTCTTTTTCCTTTTATTTTTTGCGTTCTGCCGCATGCCGGTACACGGTTTCCATGGATTGAAGAAGTTCATCAAAATTTTTCTTCTGACTCTCCATTTCTTCTGTAAAATCCTCCATCTGCATCCGGTTGCGTTCCTCGGATTTGGAAATTTCCTCATCTGCATTGCGAAGCACAACAATCTGGTTTTCCATCTCTTTGAAATTTGGACATGGTTTTAAACGATTCCATTCCTGTGCCTGACGCGAAGCTTCCTGACAGGATTTCATCAGTTTGGTCATTGCCACATTGTTTTCTTTCAGCAATGTAACCATCCGGTGTACCTGCTCTTCCAGCTCTGCAATTCTCTCATCCGAATCTGCCAGCCTCTTATGTGCCTGATCAATCAGCTCATCATACGTTCCCGCAGATACACGGATCGTTTCTGCAGCCGTAACAAACTGTTTTCCTCCCTCTCCCATACGCCCGGCTTCAATCGCCGCATTGAGGGCAAGCACTCCCATCTGCTTTCCACAATCCTGCATCTTTTCCAGTTCCTCTCGGGTCTTTTCATTTTCCGCCTTGAGTGCAACCGGAAATTCGTTCAGGAATTTGGATGGCGTGGTGAAATGTTTGTTTTCCTCCACCAGCTGTGCCATCTCCTGTTCGATCTGTGCAAAATTCCGCAGCATCTGCTCTCTTTTTTCCGATGACTGTACTTCCTGCTCCTGATATGACGCCAGCTGTCCGGTCAGCTCCTGCTCCTTTTCTCCGTTGTCTGCCGCCATTTGTGATGCTTCTTTTATATTTTCCTGTATCTGGGTGATTCCGGCTCCCAGCTGCTGATATGTTTCTCTGATTTCCCTTGCGGTTGCATCAAACATATCTTTTCCGTCCTTCATATGGGCAAAAAAGCCTTCATCCAGTTGTGCCAGGTTTCTCATCCGTACCAGTGTTTCCTGTTTTTGTTTCTTTTTTCCGAACATTACTTGCCCTCCATTGCATTTATTTTACAATTTCTTTCCCGTTTTTTCAATGGAATCAGCGATAATATTTCATCTCCAGCTGCAGATTTTCATTTCCCTGATAAAAATCAATCTTTGCTGTATACACCATAGAAAATAAAATCCGGTTTTTTCTGCCATGCAGCGCATTCTCCACCTCTTCCTGACCAAACTTTTCGGTAAAATATGCAAACAACGTCTCCACATCCCCAAAGAAAATAACCGGAACCGGCTGTCCGTATTCCGAAAGAACACTCATCCGAAGAACATTCCGGTTCTTTCCTATCACCCACATGCGGCTGATGGACAGATTCCGGTCTGCAAACAGTGGAGATGGATTGTCTTTTCCAAACGGCTCCAAAAGTGCAAACTGATGGACCAGTTCCGTACTCGCATATCCCACCGGCATGGCCATGTCAATGTGAATATCCGGGCAGACTTCCTCCACCGTAAGCGGACAGTTTTCATTAATTTTTCTGCGGAATTTTTCCACATTTTCTTCTGGAAGGGATAACCCTGCCGCCATCGGATGTCCGCCAAATTTTGTAAACAGTTCCGCACATCCACACATATTTTCATACATGGAATAATTTTCAGTCGATCTTCCGCTGCCTTTGACTCCCTCTTCTCCCCGCGTCAGCACAAATACCGGCCGGTTATACATTTCCCGGATTCTTCCGGCAATCAGTCCTGCAATGCTTTCGTGGACATCCGGCAGAAACAGAACAAGTACCGGATCCTTCTCATATCCACCTTCCTCACAGAGTTTCTTTGCCATTTCCACGCCCTGCAGTGTCAACTCCTTGCGTTCCTGATTCAAATCAACCAGATCCCGGGCAATCTCTTCTGCCTCCGTTTCCTGCCCGGTCTCAAACAGCCGAAGGGCATGCCTTGCCGTGTCAAGTCTGCCGGTTGCATTGACACATGGCCCTAAGACATAACCAAAATGGTATGCACTGATATTCTCCGGCTGTACATTGCATGCCTGCATAAGTGCCTGCAATCCGATGTTTTTCGTATGATGGATTCTCTTTAATCCCTCTTTTACCAGAATACGATTTTCCCCGGTGAGCGACATGACATCACAGACAGTTGCCATAGCAACAAAATCCAGCAGATCTTCCGCTTCTCTTTTGTCCATATCATAATTTTCATACAATACACGGATGACATTCCATGCCACACCGGCGCCGCACAGCTCTTTATACGGATACCCGCAGTCCTGCTGATGCGGATTTACCACGGCATCTGCCAGACTCTTTTTCTCTGTTCTTCTTCCCTCATGTTCTTCAAACGGGACTGCATGGTGGTCGGTCACAAGTACTGTCATTTTCTGTGCTTTTGCCCACGCAATCTCATCGATAGCGGCAATACCGTTATCACAGGTCAGAATTGTATCCACACCATCTTCTTTCGCCTGTTGTAATAAATGCAGGCTTAGCCCATATCCGTCCTGTATCCGGTGTGGAATAATCACGTCCACTTTTGCTCCCACACGCCGCAAAGCCGTCAGAAACAGATGGGAGGAAGTCACACCATCCACATCATAATCGCCGATAATCCGGATATGCACCTGTTTCCGGATCTTTTGTGCAAGAATCTCCACCAGCCGGTCCATATCTTTCATCTGATGAGGATCTGACAGGTCCGAAAGGTTCCCACCCAGATAAATCCGGATATTTTTTTCTCCGATTACCTCGCGGTTTCTGATAATCCTTGCCACAACCGGATCCACATGAAATTTCTCTGCAATCACATAAAAATCCGCTTTTTTAGCAGCGACCATCCATTGTCTCATATGTCACTTTCTCCAATCGTAATCCCTGCGGCGGTGCCGTATAGCCCGCCTGCTTCCGTTCCTTTGCCTTAAGAAGTGCCGGCATACTTTCCGGAGCCCGTTCGCCTCTTCCCACTTCAATCAATGTTCCCGTGAGAATCCTTACCATGTTCTGTAAAAATCCATTGCCACAATACAGGATCTCAATCTCACCGTCTCTTTCCACCAGATCAATGGAAAAAATGGTACGGACCGTTGATTTTTTCATATGACGGTTCCCGCAAAAAGAAGCAAAATCATGTGTTCCCACAAGTGCCTGTGCCGCTTTTTTCATTTTATCCACATCAAGCGTTTGTCCATACTGATACAAAAATTTTCGTTCAAATACATTCGGCACCGGACTTGTCCGTATCCGGTAACGGTAGGTCTTTTCCACAGCCTGATATCTGCTGTGAAACCGGTCATCGACCTCCTTTATTTTTGTCACTGCGATATCTTCCGGAAGGTGCCGGTTCAGATCTTCAAAAATTTCCTCTGCCGAAAAATGTTCGTCCAGATGGAAATTAGCCACCTGCCCGATTGCATGAACTCCGGCATCGGTTCTTCCGGAACCGATCACTTCCACCGGATGCCCGGCAAGCGCCGAAAGCACCATCTGCAGCTTTCCCTGTATGGTTGCATCGGTGCTTTTTAATACCTGCCATCCTTTATATCTGGTGCCATCATATGACACGGTAATTTTATAATTTTTCATCCGTATTTTTCCTCTCTTTTATACAAGTTCTGCGATACGGGAAACCGCAACATAAATATCTGAAATTTTATACCAGGTCGGATAGTCCACAATACCGGTTACCGGAAGTCCGAAAACCGACTGAAACTTTTCCACCGCTTCCCTCGTCCTTGATCCGTAAACTCCGTCCGCCGTAATCGTCGGTATCGCCGGATAAGCACGCGAAATTCTTGCCAGCTGTTCCTGCAGCTGACGTACCTTTGGTCCGCTTGCTCCCACGCCCAGATCATATCCCGGCCAGGATGCCGGAATTCCGGAAATTCCGTCCGCGGAATTAATATACATATCATTTCCGTAATAACTGCGCAGAATATCAATGGCAGAATATCCCTGATCACCCAGATATTTGCTTCCCCACTGCGACATCCAATCCGGACAGGTCACTCTCTGTCCGTCACAGTACTGTGTCAGAATTGGCTGACGGACATTTGGACGGGACAGATAATTTTCAAACATTTCATCCACCACCCGTGAAATACTCTGGAAGAAATTCCTTCCATAAATAAATTTGTGATCGTATGCCGTGGAAGATGTGATGGTAAACACATACCCTTTGCCCCGGTACCATTCCGTATAAACCCGGTTTAAAGTAAATGACATAATAGCCAGCACATTGGCGCGGATCGCAGCATCCGGCCAGGTCGCATAGATTTCACTGGAAGCTACATTTTTAATATAATCCCGATAGCGCACATAATAATTCGCAGCTGTGGAATCTCCCGGTGCTCCGTCATGTACCACAACATATTCTGGAATTACTACACGGCTTAAGACAATTTCTCCGGTTTCTTCCACCGTCTTAATCTCACTCTCCGGAATTTTCGGTGGATATTCTCCATACAGGGTATGTGCATCAATCACGATCGTATCAATCGGATTGCCCGGTGCATCCTGCGCCTCCATCACCACTTCCTGCGTTGCATCTTCCCCGGACAGGATATTGATCGCCGAAACCGTAATGTCCCGATAGCCTGTGGCATGCACCTTGATCGTATATTCCGCATACGGCTGGTTTTCCCCCGGCTCCATGGAGTACTCCAGTGGAGGAGCATCAAGCGTAATCTTCTCAGTGTTTCCAGAATCGTCGGTATCCACCTCCTCTAGCACCTGCTGCGGACCTCCCGTATAAGATATACTGATCTTTGCCCCTTTCACCGGAATTCCTGTTGAAGCATTTGTCAGGTGAATCTGAAGCGTTCCCTCATCCACCTGATTTTCCACTCTATTCTGATCCATACATGATCTCCCTCTCTTCCTGCCAGAAAACCTGCCACGTTTCTTTGCAGTGGCATCAAACAGTTCCAGACAGCTGCATTTGATTCATAGTATGCATCTTGTAAAAAAAAGGTTACACTGTTATACTGTTGATACATAAAATAAATCAGGCGCAGAAGAGCGTTTCGCAATCGCCTAAATACAAAACAATAAAAAGGAGGTTTGTTATGCACACATTTCAACCATATCCAATCGATAAGATGGAATTCAATCCATTTACCAAAATAGGAAAAGAATGGGCTTTAGTTTCCGCCGGAGACAAAACCAGATGCAACACTATGACCGTCAGTTGGGGAGGTGTAGGCGTCCTCTGGGGAAAAAACGTTGTATTTATTTTTATCCGTGATTCCCGCTATACCAAAGAATTTTTAGACAACGGAGATCTGTTCTCTTTGTCTTTCCTGAATGAAGACTACCGCGATGCGTTAAATTACTGCGGCAGTCACAGTGGCCGCGGAGAAGAAGACAAATTCGCCGCTGCCGGACTGACAAAGGCATTCCGGCATGACATTCCTTATCCGGATGAAGCCAATCTAGTATTTTTATGCAGAAAGATGGCTGCCGTACCGGTCAGCGAAGACAGTTTTACCGATTCCACACTGATGGATAAATGGTACAGCGATCACGATATGCATATGATGTATGTCGGAGAGATTGTCGAAGTAACTGCCCGTTAATCTTATCGGTCCTTTCATTTAAAAACGCTGTCCGCAGTGGCCAAAGACCACCACGGGCAGCATTTTTATCTGCACTCTGTGCTGATTGATTCGATAGCAACCGAACCTCCGCGCACAACGGAAATATGCTTAAACTTTTTCTTTAAGATGGCAATCAGATCGTCATGTTTCTGCTCTGTTCTTCTGCACTCAAGCATAACACTGCCGATTCCGATATCCACCACATCCACACGCATGGCCTGTGCAATCTGAAACACTTCCGTCATCTGTGTCTCATTCAGTTCCATAATCTTGACAAACATCAGCTCTTTTAACCGAAGCGGAACATTTGTCAGGTCGATCACCTTGATTACCTCAACCATACGATTTAACTGCTTTTTGATCTGCTCAAACGTGATATCATCACTCGCCACACTGATCGTCATACGGGAAACCGTCTCATCTTCCGTCGTACCAACCGTCAGTGACTGTAAATTGTAGGATTTTCCGGAAAACAGTCCGGAAACCTTCGCAAGTACACCTACATCATTTTCTACATACAATGCAATCCAGCGCTTTTTCATTTCAGACATTGCTTTCCTCCTATTTTAAAATCATTTCACTCATCGGATTTCCGCTCTTTACCATCGGAAGTACCAGTTCATCGGTGGCAATCATAAATTCAATGATCGTCGGTGCATCCGTATGCTTCTTTGCCTCCGCAAACGCCGCATCAATGTCTTCTTCCTTCTCTACACGGATTCCGTATGCTCCATAGCTTTCTGCCAGTTTCACGAAATCCGGAACATATTCCGGACACTGATCATTTGGTCCCTTGCATCCACCCGGACAGGATGGGCGCCGGCGCAGACAGGTCGCACTGTAACGCTTTCCATAAAACAGTTCCTGCATCTGGCGGACCATACCAAGATAATTATTGTTCAGCAGACAGATCGTAATTCCGGTACCCTGCGTTACCGCCGTTGCCATCTCCTGAATATTCATCTGAAATCCGCCATCTCCCGTGATACACACGACCGGTTTCTTTGGGTTTGCAATTTTTGCCCCGATTGCAGCCGGAAATCCAAATCCCATCGTTCCCAGACCACCGGATGTGATGAGCTGACTCTGTTCATCCAGTTCCAGATACTGGGTTGCCCACATCTGATGCTGCCCGACATCCGTCACATAAATACTGTGTGGAAACTGTGCATTGATGTGCTCCATGATCATCTGTGGACTGATCCCACGGTCCCTGCGCATGGCAAGCGGATTCTCTTTCTCCCACCTGTGAATCTGTTCCTGCCACTTTGCCGTATCCTTTTTCTCTGCCCACTCTAACAGCTTTTCAAGCGCCACACCTGCATCTGCAACCACCGGCACATCCACAACCACATTACGCGAGATGGAAGCCGTATCCACATCAATATGTACAATCTGTGCATGCGGTGCAAATTCATTTAAATCTCCGGTAATCCGGTCATTGAAACGGGTACCGATGGAAAAGAGCAGATCACATTCCATAACTGCCATATTGGCTGCGTACTTTCCATGCATTCCACAGTTTCCGATATACAGCGGATGTGTGGTCGGCACTGCGCCTTTGCCCATGATTGTTGTGACAACCGGAACATTTTCTTTTTCCATAAATTTCTTCAGCTTCTCTCCCGCATGGCTGATGTTGACACCTCCGCCGGCAAGAATCAGAGGTTTCTTTGCAGACTTAAGCATTTTATAAGCTTTCTTCAGCTGTCCGATATGTACCCCGTGAATCGGCTTATATCCACGGATATCCACATGGGAAGGGTACTCTGCCGATCCGGATGCCGTCTGGATATCCTTTGGAATATCAATCAGTACCGGTCCCGGTTTCCCGGTCTGGGCGATATAAAATGCCATCTTAATAATCTTTCCGAGGTCTTCCCGTCTTCGCACCGTCACACCATACTTGGTAATGCTTCTCGTCATACCAACAATGTCCACTTCCTGAAATGCATCGTTTCCGATCAGTCCAAGTGGCACCTGTCCGGTAAAACATACCAGCGGAATGCTGTCATAATGGGCATCTGCCAGTCCGGTAATGATATTGGTCGCTCCCGGTCCGCTCGTTACCAGACATACGCCCACCCGTCCGGTAGACTTGGCATATCCTTCTGCCTCATGAATCAGTCCCTGCTCATGCCGCGGCAGGATCAGGTTGATACTATCAGTCTTATATAATTCATCAAATAAATCCGTAACGGTTCCACCCGGGTACCCAAAGATAGTGTCTACCCCTTCTTCCTCCAGAGCCTTTACGAATAATTTTCTTCCTGTAATATCCATAAAAATGATATCCTCCTATATCAGTCCAAATGTGCGAAGTAAAAAGATCCAGAACGTCAGCGTAAATGCCGCAAACAACGTCGTTGCAACAATAACACTCGCCGTCAGAACCCCATCATTTTTCATACTCTTTGCCATGATGTAACAGCTTGGCGTTGTTGGGGATGCCAGCATAATTAAAATTGCAATAATCTTTTCCCCGGAAAATCCCATATAAGCTGCTACCGGTAAAAAGATCAGTGGCTGGATTACCAGTTTGATGGCAGCTGCCCAGCACGTCGGTTTGATCTTTGCGATAGCTTTGCGCCCCTCAAATCCCGCACCGATCACAATCAGTGCCAGCGGTGTTGCAAGCTGTGCGACAGAGTTAATCGTCTTATTGACAATGGTCGGAAAATGAATCCCCAGAAGGGAAACGATAAGTCCCAGAAAAATCGAATCAATAATCGGATTTTTCACGATATTGACCAATGCCTGCTTAATTTTTCCCTTATCCCGTTTTCCTTCCTCGTCCTGCGCCTCAAATGTCAGTACAATAACGGAATACACATTGTACAGCGGAACCGCTCCCACGATCATCAGCGGACCCATGGCAGAAGATCCGTAAATATTGTTGATAAATGCCATTCCCATGACGGCTGCACTGCTTCGGAACGAAGACTGTACAAACGCACCACGGATACTGTCATCTTTGACCGCAAATTTACTGATCCCCCAGATGCCCCAGAAACAGATACTGCTGACAATTGCACAGTACAATACAAATTTCAGATCAAATACTTTTGATATTTCTACGGAAGCAATATCCCGAAACAGCATAAACGGCAGTGTCACCTTAAAATTGAAACGGTTTGCCACGGTGACAAAATGCTCATCCAGCATACCGATCTGATGCAGTACCCAGCCTATAACCATCACCAGAAAAATAGGAAATGTGACATTGACGCTAAAGATAAAATCACTCATTACTTCTGCACTCTTTCATATTTATAGAAATAAAATTCCAGATCAAAATATGTCTGTTCTTCACTGTCTGCTGTAATTTTCCACTCCGGTTTTTCATCCAGATTCGGGAAATACGCATCCGCATCATATGCATAGTCGATTTTTGTAATATGAGCAACATCACACTCATCCAAAAGCTGCTCATATATTTTCTGTCCGCCAATCACATAGACGTCATTGGTATCATACTTTTCCAGTTCCCTGTGCAGCTCTTCCATGGAATGCACGACAATCGCATCTTTAACCTGATACGCCGGATTATGTGTCAACACAATATTGGTGCGGTTTTTCAACGGAAGACCATTCGGAAAACTCTCCAACGTCTTTCGTCCCATCACGACAACTTTCCCGGTTGTTGTCTCGCGGAAAAATTTCTGATCCATCGGAATCCGTACCAGAAGCTCATTATTTTTTCCAATTGCCCAATTTTTATCTACTGCTGCAATGATATTCATAATTTTCTCCTTCCTGACTGCTATATTGCCACCGGAATGTTTTTGATCTGCGGACCGGTCACATAATCGGTCACTTTGATATCATCCGGTGTAAACTGATAAAAATCTTTAATCTCCGGATTCAGCCAGAATTTCGGTGCCGGATGCTGCTGGCGCGTAATCAGCTCTTTTACCAGTTCCACATGCCGGTCATAGATATGTGCGTCCGCAATGACATGTACCAGTTCTCCCACTTTCATGTCACACACCTGTGCCAGCATATGCATCAGCACTGCGTACTGGCATACATTCCAGTTATTTGCAGTAAGCACATCCTGCGAACGCTGATTCAAAATTGCATTTAAAGTCAGTTTGTCATCTCCCTGTTTCTGTGTCACATTAAAGGTCATGCTGTATGCACACGGATACAGATTCATCTCATGCAGATCCTGATGCACATAAATATTGGTCAGAATCCGGCGGCTGAACGGATTATTTTTCAGATCATAAATCACCCGGTCCACCTGATCCATCATTCCCTCACGATACTGATGTTTCTGTGCCAGCTGATAGCCGTACGCTTTTCCGATGGAACCGTTTTCATCTGCCCATTCATCCCAGACGGTACTGTTTAAATCATGGATATTGTTGGATTTCCGCTGCCAGATCCACAGCATTTCTTCCGTACAGGTCTTGATTGCCGTCTTGCGCAGTGTGATTGCCGGAAACTCTTTCGACAGATCATAACGGTTCACCACACCGAATTTTTTGATCGTATAGGCACTTGTACCATCCTCCCAGTGCGGCCGTACCTTTTCGCCCTCGGTACTTGTCCCGTTCTCCAGAATATCCTGACACATAGTTACAAATATTTTATCTGCTAAACTCATTGTTAATCCCCTATCTCTTGTCCTGGACTTTTACTTTTCATTATACCTTATTCTATCAAAATGTCTATGAGAAAATCTGCTGTACTATCAGTTTATACTCCGGCAGAGACTGGCATTTCCGGATCAGCTTTAAATATTTCTCTCTGTCCGGAAATGACTTTGTCAGATAAAACCAGATTTCTTTCAAATGAAAAACGACATCTTTTTCCGCACGGAAAGTATCCAGACATCCCTCTAAAATTTCATCATGGAACGCCCGCAGCCTGGCTTTATCTGCTGGTGGGTTTCCTTTGATTTCTCCGACCAGTCCGGGATTTTCCAGTAATCCCCTGCCGATCATGATGCGATCAATAGCTGGGAAAGCAGCTGTCACTTTCTTATAATCTTCCACACTGCATATATCCCCATTGTAACAGAGCGGCACATGGATCTGCTCCAGAGCACGGGCAAATGTTTCCATCCGCGGTGTTCCGCTGTAATAATCGTTCTGCAGGCGCGGATGAATAATCAGTTCTTCCAGCGGAAACTTTGCATAGACACCGCAGAGAGCTTCCCACTCATCCGGATCTTTGATTCCGACTCTGGTCTTTACCGATACCGCAAGCGGACTTTTCTCCAGCACTTCTTCCAGCAACATTTCCAGTTCTTTCGGATCTGCCAGAAATCCGGCCCCTTTTCTTTTCGAGACAACGGTTCCGGACGGACAGCCAAAATTAAGATTGACACTGGTAAATCCCAGATCTTCCAGCTGCCGAATCATCATCAGAAATTCATCGGCACGGTTTCCGATCAGCTGCGGCACCAGCCGGATCTGCTCATTATTTTCCGTTGCCAGATCCCGCTTTATTTTTTTGCTCATTTTTTTTGCTGCCGGGATAAACGGTGTAAAATATTTATCTATATATGGAAAATAATGTGCATAAGCATTGCGCACAATATATCCCGTAATTCCCTCCATCGGAGCAAGATAAAATAACATAATTTTCCCTCCATTTTTCTATTATAAGAATTTTACCGGTAAAAGCAAATGATTTTCCGATAAGAATTGACAAGTTTTCACCAAAAGCCTATAGTTACGGTTAGAACGAACTTAAAATAGGAGGTGTTCGACTTGGATAATCACAACGAGAAAAAGACAAAACAAATCAAACGGATACTGGCTATCATTACCATTGTTTTTGTAATCCTGATCGGATATTTTATCGGGCGTCCCCTGGTTCATTTTGTATCGGATCCCAAACAATTCCGTGTCTGGGTCAATGACAAAGGAATATGGGGAGTCCTTGGTTTTATTGGAATGAACATCCTGCAGGTACTCCTTGCGGTAATTCCCGGTGGTCCTTTTGAAATTGGTGCCGGATACGCTTTCGGGGTAATCCGTGGTACACTGATCTGTGATTTTGCCATGACAACTGCAAGCGTCATCATCTTTCTGTTTGTGCGCCGTTTCGGCATGAAGTTTGTGGAATTGTTTGTAAGCCGTGAAAAAATAGAATCTGTAAAAATATTAAAAAGTTCCAGGCGTTCGGAGAGCATCATTTTTCTGCTCTTCCTCATACCCGGAACTCCCAAAGACCTGTTATCTTATCTCGTCGGACTGACCGATATAAAGCTCTCCCACTGGATCATTATCTGTGCAGTTGGCCGTATGCCGGCAATCTTTCTTTCCGTCTTAAGCGGCAACGCATTAAACAAAGCGGATTACACATTTGTCATTCTGATGTTTGCTGTCATGATTGCCCTGTCCATCTGCGGATTTCTCTTTTACCGCTCCCGCAATAAAACAGGCAGCGGCTCCGAGAACGACAAGGAATAAATTCAGTACGGAGCACGGCAGACTCTCTGCTGTTCTCCACAACTGCTGCATTCGTCCAGAACTTTATTAATGCAGATGTGACACACATCTCCATCTTTGTCTTTCACACGGATCACATGTGTGGATACCCACTGATAGTAATCTCCCCGTCCCTTCTGATACAGCTTGACGCAGACTTCTTTCCGTCCCTGCCCCAACATCTGTAACAGACGTTCCCTGGAGAAATTGTCCAGAAACGCACGCTGGTAATTCGGGTGTATGTTTTCCACCCCGACATCAATCAGATCATCGTATTTTCCACTGCTCGGCATGTCATTTGCCAGAAATCCGTCGTCCTTGATCATGGTATATGTATTTTTTGTAAGATTTGCTGCCACAATCATCGGAAATGCTTCTGACACTGCCTCAAACACTGTCAGTACCTCCTCCATGCTGATTCCATTCAGTGCTTCGAACTCTTTAAACGATCTTGCACTCTTCATCTGATGCACCTCCCAAACCTCGTTTTCATTTGTTTTTGCCCCTCTTTTACCCCTGCCTTTATTATAAATAAAACGCGTCCTTTTTACAATAGACAAAACCCGCGGAATGATAAAAGAAAAACAGCCGAACCCATATCCTCTATGTTTCCAGCTGCTTTTTCAAGAGCGATAGACGGGGCTCGAACCCGCGGTCTCGACCTTGGCAAGGTCGCGCGTTACCAACTACGCCACTATCGCATATGCAAATATTTACTTTTGAGAGCGATAGACGGGGCTCGAACCCGCGGTCTCGACCTTGGCAAGGTCGCGCGTTACCAACTACGCCACTATCGCATATGTAAGCTCTCTCGTGAGCACAGATAAAATAATAACAGATACATGCTCTTCTGTCAACCACTTTTTGAATTTTTTATACATTTTGAAAAATTTATACCAATGGGAAGTTTAAAATTAAACGCATGAATAGATATTCCCTGCATAGAATATACCAAAGCTGGAAATGGAGGTAACAAATGAGTGCAAAAACCAGAATTGTCGTTCTTCATATGAAAAAACTTGTGTTTGCAGGTGTCATCACAGGACTTGGTATCCTGCTTGTGATCTTCCTTGGAATCCTGCTTGGCAGTTCCCACAAACAGTCCGCAGACAACGAAGCGGTAGAAACCATGTACGTTCCGGGTGTCTATACCTCTTCTGTCATGATTGATGGAAATCCGTTCGATGTACAGGTATCTGTAGACGAAGACCATATCAACGAAATCACCATGGTTCATCTGGATGAAACTGTAGAAACCATGTACCCATTGGTCCGTCCTACGCTCGATGAACTGGCAAAACAGATTATTTCCAGCCAGTCCCTTACGGATCTTACATATTCCAAAAACAACCAGTATACCTGTCGTCTGCTCATCGGTGCAGTATCCGAGGCATTGGAAAAGGCATCACCCGATCGGTGATGCCCCACATGCAAATATCTGATAAACAGATCTTATTGTGCCTCTGTGTTTAATCCACTCACGTAGCTGGACAATGCAGAAGTATTGGTATAATACGTCTGTGCCGGCTTATTATCCTCATAATAATTGTATCCGGTATAACCGGCCCATCCAACGATGGCAACTAAAATTGCACATCCACAGATGATACCAATGATTTTTTCCGTTTTCTGCTTTGCCATCTCTTTTTTACGATTGGCTTTTTCTTTCTTATATTTATCTACCTTTGCCTGACTCATATTTCCTTCTCTCCTAAATCTGTTGATGGTTCTATTCTACACATTTTCAACAGAAAAAGCAAGTAAACGGTTTTACATATTGCGGGAGATATCCAGGCACTTCATCATTGCCTCGATCACGCTGCTGCGCATGCCTTTTTCCTCCAGCACACGCACTGCCTGAATGGTGGTTCCTGCCGGAGAGCATACCATATCTTTGAGTTCTCCCGGATGTTTTCCCGTCTCAAGAACCATCTTTGCACTTCCAAGTACCGCCTGTGCTGCAAATTTGTACGCCTGCTGTCTCGGCATTCCACCAGCCACTGCTGCATCTGCCATGGCTTCAATAAACATAAATACATAGGCCGGAGAGCTTCCGCTGACGGCAGTAACCACATCCATCAGATGCTCCGGAATGACTTCCGTCTGTGAAAATCCACTGCAGAGATCCCGCACCCGGGCCATATCCGCATCCGTCACACATGCTCCCGCACACATACCCATCATGCCTTCTTTGACCATAGATGGGGTATTCGGCATCGTACGAATCACTTTTAAATTTCGTCCGAGCACTTCATCAAACCATACCAGTGTCTTTCCCGGCGCGATGGATACCAGAATCTGCTCTTCTGTAAGAAGATCCTTGATTTCCTCTAACACTTCGGCATAAAACTGTGGCTTTACTGCCACAAACAAAATGTCTGCAAATGCTGCCACATCCCGGTTGTCCGTACTGATCTGCACTCCGAACTGTGCTTTCTTTTCTTCCAGCGTTTTCTTCGTACGACAGGAAATCATCATCTCCTGCGGAGGGCATTTTCCGGATTCCAAAATTCCCTGTATCATGGCTGTTCCCATATTTCCACAGCCGATAAAACCGATTTTCTTTTCCATGTTCTATCTAGCTCCTATAATCTCCATTAATTTTTACATAATCATACGTCAGATCACATCCCCAGGCTTTGGCAGATGCCTCTCCCTGATGCAGATCAATATTAATATAAATTTCATCTTCCTCTAAGATTTCTTTTGCTTTCTCCTCAGAGAAATCTACACCGGCAGCATTTCTGCATACGGCAATGGTTCCCTTGGACGATGCCAGATCCACATCCACTTTGTTGATATCAAACTCCGCATCCGCATAACCGATTGCACATAAAATACGTCCCCAGTTGGCATCTTCCCCAAACATTGCACACTTAAACAGTGGGGAACGGATCACACTCTTTGCAATAATGATTGCGGTATCCTGATCCGGCGCACCGCTACAGGTACACTCCAGCATCTTCGATGCTCCCTCACCGTCCTTGGCAAGCATCTTGGTCAGCGTCATGAGTACCTGATACAGCGCCTGACGGAACGTATCATAATCCTCTCCCTCTGCTGTGACTGGCGTATTTTCTGCCATGCCGTTTGCCAGAATACTGACCATATCATTGGTAGAAGTATCTCCATCAATGCTCAGACAATTGTACGTCACCTTTACAATCTCAGAAAGTGCTTTCTGGATCATTTCTGAGGAAATCGCAACATCGGTTGTAACAAAATTTAACGTGGTAGCCATATTCGGATGGATCATGCCACTTCCCTTTGCCATACCGCCAACCGTACAGGTCTTCCCGTCAAGCGTAAAAGAAACCGCGGTCTCCTTGGCATAGGTATCGGTTGTCATGATGGCATTTGCTGCTTTTCCATGATTCTGTGGAGAAAGTCCGCGTACCAGCTCCTGCACATGATCACGGATCGGTTCAATCGGAAGCTTCTGTCCAATGACACCGGTTGATGCCACGATCACCTCGTCTGCCTTTATTCCCAGCTCTGCTGCAGCCAGATCACACATCATCTGTGCCTTTTCTTCTCCGTCTGCATTACAGGTATTGGCATTCTTACTGTTGACAATAACAGCCCTCGCCTTATTTCCGGTTGCTGCCAGATGTTTCTTTGTCACAAGGATTGGTGCACCCTTTACTTTATTCGTTGTATAGACAGCCGCTGCCGTACACTCTTTCTCTGACCAGATCAGTGCCAGATCATTTTTGTTCCGATCTGGATTTAACCCACAGTTTAATCCGTTTGCGGAAAATCCTGCAGCCGCACATACACCGCCCTCGACCTGTTTCATTGTTACATTCATAATTTTTATCTCCTTCTAAGTTATAGTAGTAAAAATCCTCAGCAGAATTTCTCCTGCTGAGGCACCTTTATCTCATTCCATCTGTTTACTTTATGTACTTATCCAGTTCATGAGATACCGCAAGCACATTGTCAAGTTTCTGTTTTGCCTGCTCGGCATTGTTTAAATTCTCAACTGACAGATCCGCTACCTGTACGGAAGAGGCCGTCACTTCTTCCGTTGTTGCAGAAAGATTACTGATATTGTCTACAATCTGATTGTTTGCATCCGACAGACGGTTTAACATGCCGTCAATGCCTTCGATCTCCTGAACCAGTGTATTGACATTCTCATTCATTCCCGAAAAACTCTCAGATGCTTTCGCAATCATGGAATCCTGCGCATTGGTAGCCTCAATCGAACGGCTCACCGCCGTTGCTGCATCCTCTGCATTTTTAAACAATTCATCCAGAATCTGTGCGATGCTTTCTGTCTCACTTCTGGTTTTCTCTGCCAGCTGACGGATTTCATCAGCCACTACAGCAAACCCTTTTCCGGCTTCCCCTGCACGGGCACTCTCAATAGAAGCATTGAGCGCCAGCAGATTGGTCTGACTGGAAATGGAAAAGATGGTATCTGCAATACTCTTTACTGCCTCGGTACGCTCCTGTAACGCTTTCATGGAATCTGCCACTCCGGAGTTTGTCTCTGCGATTACTGCGGACTGTTTCTTCAGATGTTCCATGATCTCCATACTCTCCTGATTCAGTTCCCCGGACTGCTTTGCCACTTTTACCATATTCTCGGAACTTTCCAGTGTCTGCTCAATTGAATGCTGGATATCCTGTGTCATGGTTGTCTGTGTCTGGATATTTTCCGCCGTGCTTTGCGTGCTGGAAGAAATATCTTTCATCGCACCATTGACCACCTCTGTCGATCCATTCAGATCATTGACAATCTTCATCACGGATTCCGTACCCTTACGCACTTCTTCCGCCACACCGATCACATCGTCTAAAATTACCTGCTGCTTCCGCTGCTCCTGCTGTTCACTGTGCCGGGTATCATGGTTGAATTTCTGTGCCACATTTGTTGTAAAGATCACAGCAAATACCAGTACCCCCAGTGCCAGCAGATCCAGTACAAGATTGGTTGTCCCGGCTACGCCTTCCGGCTGCTGACGGATCTGACCAAAGACAGTCAGCGCATTCAATACAAGATAACCGATGCCGCCGATTCTGGAATATTTCGGATCAAAAAACAAAATACAGCCGATAAAAGGAGCCAGTCCCAGAAAACGGATAAAGCTCTCCGTATATGCAAAAGTCATGAAAAATGATACGAGATATAACCCGATCAGTGCCAGATATCTCAGCCGCTCCGATTCCGGACGCCGCTTCCATCCAATGAGCAATGCACCTCCGGAGACTACTGCAATCACACTGACAAATGCCGCAAAGCCCAAAGAACGTACTCCTTTTGCTCTTGATGCCCAGAGCATAAACAGAATAAATGCATAAAAAATCAGATATTCTGTTACAAAAAAACGGTTTACTCTCTGTATCTGCTGCCCTTTTTCCGCAAAGCGATAATATTTTTCTTTTATTTTCATAATCAGTCCTCTCCCCTTTTATAGTTATAACACACGAAAGTTTCTGTTTCCATACTAGCACAGAGCAAAATAAAATGCAATTCTGTCCGCTGTAATAATCTTATTCCAGTTCTTCCATGACACTCTTATATGCTGGACGAATAATTTTGTTGCATCCCACCAGCTCCTCCAGCCGGTGTGCACTCCATCCTGCAATTCTTGCAATGGCAAACAATGGTGTATACAATTCCGACGGAATGCCAAGCATTTCATATACGAAACCACTGTAAAAATCCACATTCGGGCTGACACCCTTGAAAATATGACGCTTTTCTGCGATCAGTTCCGGAGCCACTTCTTCTATCATATTGTAAAGGTTCATGTCTTTCTGGCGCCCTTTTGCCTCCGCGAGATGCTCCACATAGCTGCGGAACACACGCTCTCTCGGATCAGACAGGGAATACACTGCATGTCCCATACCATAGATCAGTCCTTTCTTATCAAAGACCTGTCCATCCAGCATCTTTCCAAGATAGGACTTCACCTCGTCACGATCGCTCCAGTCATGCACATTTTCCCGGATATCATTCATCATCTGCATAACTTTGATGTTGGCTCCGCCATGCTTTGGTCCTTTCAGGGAAGACATTGCCGCAGCGATGGCAGAATATGTATCCGTACCGGCAGAAGTAACCACACGGGTGGTAAACGTACTGTTATTACCGCCGCCATGCTCCATATGAAGCATCAGTGCCACATCAAGCACCTGTGCCTCCAGCTGTGTATACTGCTTATTCGGCCGCAGCATACGAAGGAAATTCTCTGCCGTGGAAAGCTTCGGGTCCGGTCGGTGAATATACATACTCGAATCATTTTCATAATGATTATATGCGTGATATCCATATACCGCGATCATCGGGAAATTGGCAATCAGCTGCATACACTGACGGATATTGTTCTCAATGGAAGAATCTGTCGTATACGGATCATAGGCCGCAAGTGTCAGAATACTTCGTGTCATGGAATTCATGATATCCTTAGAAGGCGCCTTCATAATAACGTCTCTGGTAAAATTGGTCGGAAGTGTCCGGCTGTTGCCGAGCACCTCACAGAATTCATCCAGCTGCGCCTGATCCGGAAGTTCTCCAAACAGCAGCAGATATGCTGCTTTCTCGAAGCCAAATTCGTTCGGTCCAATGGATTTGATCAGTGTTTTTACATTATATCCGCGATACCATAACTCACCGTCACATGGCACCTGTTTTCCATTTTCATCTTTGAAGGACACAATCTTTGAAATACGGGTCAGACCTGTCAATACACCCTTTCCGTTGACATCGCGAAGTCCTCTGTTTACCCCATACTCCTGAAACAATCCGTCCGAGATCGTATCATTCGTAATACACATATTCTGTTTTGATGCTGCGTAATTTGCTAATAAATCTTTTTTCTCCATACTTCACTCTCCAATCTGTATAGTCTTAATTATATCGTACTTGGTTCTCAAAAAAAAGCACTTCATAAATTTTTTATATCTTTTTACGCTTTGTATATAAATTTTATACCCCATAAAATTTCATCAGTGCATCGTAAACATTCATTTTTCCATAGCCCCAGGCGGTATTCGGATAGGATACATCCGGGTTCCTTTCGCACCCGCGAATCAGAATATTTCCGATCTGCACCGAATTTAAAAGCAGTCTTCTCCCACGGCTGTTTCCCCACTCCATGATCTGTGCACATGCTCCTGCCGCAATTGCAGAAGCTGCACTCGTTCCCGTCAGTGTCACATAATTTCCAAGCCTTCCTATCGCCTGCACGCCCACAGCCGGAGCCACAAAATCCGGTTTTACAACCGATGCAATGGTATTCCCCCTCCCGGAATCCAGATATAAAATACCACTCTTTTGATCCATTCCACCCACCCCAATCGGAATTTTTGCCGAAGACGGCACGGTAAGTGTCACATCCGGATCCGGACGCAAAAACACCACGTCTTTTTCTAACATTCCACTCATTGGCAGCCAGATATGAAATTGTCCTGTGATCGTGGTACTCGGATTAACATACAGCGTCCAGATCCCTGCCGCCGGGTTTTCAAACCGGATAAACACCAGCTGATCCCCCCGCGTGCGTCCCACCTGTGCATAATCAATTTCCACTCTTGTCCCTTCAAATATAAATTCCTGTTCCTGATGCGAATTTCCGGGCACATTCTGCGCCGGCATAAGAGTGCCTCCCGGCGAACGCACCGCCACCACAAACAATTCCGGTGCACTGGCCCACAACTCGAGATAAAATCCCCGCATCCGCTGTTCCACATTCACCTCTACCGCAACCATCGAATTTCCATCACTTTTCCCGTAAAAATGATGTCTGGCATTCGCCTCATTTCCGGTTGCCACAACCGCACACCGGCGCCATCTGCCCGCAATATCATCAAGAAGTTCCGAAAGATTGCTGCCACCGGAATGGCTTCCGTTGTTTGTCCCGAGACCAAGGCACAGAATAAGGGGCCGCCCCAGTTTTCTGGCAGTCTCTTCGAGATATTCAACTGCCGCCATAATGTCATTTTCCTGATAGGCAGGCATCTCCTGCGGAATATAAAAAAAGTCTTTCAGATATGGTTTTGCCGGTTTTAACTTTACAACCAGAAGTTCCGCATAAGGAGCCGCCCCAGTAAAACCAGCCTGCAGATCTTCACTTCCGCAGGCAATACTTGCCAGCATGGTTCCGTGCCCATCTTCATCCGTCACTGGAACCAGTTCCCGCGGATGTTCCTGTTCCAGTGCCTCATTGATCTCTTTTTGTGTATATTCCGTTCCGTACAAAAATCCCTGAGGGGTATTTTTCTCCCCCGCCGGAATACTCTGATCCCAGATTGAGCGGATTCTTGTACTTCCATCGGCATTTCGGAAACAGGGCAGTTCATAGGAAATTCCCGTATCAACAAATCCAATAAAAATACCCTGTCCCCGAAGGGACAGGGCTGGCTGATTCTGCAGCTGCAGGATACCGGTTGTCTCCAGTGCAAGCGTATCCAACAGTCCGAAACATTTTGGGATAATCGAATATCCGTATGTCTTAATGCTCAGCTGCGGCACCTCGTCCCGGTCAAAATATTCTGCCACAAATTTTTCACCGATATTTTGTATACATTCTGCCCGGTCGTCAGAAATCTCCAAAGACTCTCTGGCAATCAGGATATCGTAGGTATTGTTGGAGCGGATAAATGCATCACAATTTCTATCCATAAGAAGCTCCCACACTTCTTTTCCGTAACTATATGCACAAAACTTTCAGAATAGAACTTATTCTTTTACACATGCCACGCCATACGGTTCCAGTGTAAGAATTCCCTTGATCACCTCTCCCGTCAGAAGATCAATTCCCTCTACTCCGGAAACAATCTGCGGTTCGGTCGTATCATTCAGATAAAATACATACCGCATACCATCCGCTTCGCGTGTGTGACGTTCCACGCCATATGGAAGTTTATACATCGAAACTCCCGCTTTTTTCAGTGTACGCGCATACAGGTGCTGCATGGAAGCATCATCCAGCCGGGCCGCGATATACATGGCACTGCCGTTTTGACATGTGCGCTCCGTCACTGCTGCCATTCCTTTGTAATAATCCTGTTCATAGGTACCAAGCACGTTTGTGCCATCTGCCACGCGCAGAACTTCCGCATAATCCCGTACTTCCCCTTCCGGCATTTCGGCAAAATGTACGCGGTTGCGGTCGGACGGATACAGTGTATCAATTTCCTCACTGATCACACCAAAGAGATCCTTTAATCCGTCTCCCGGAAATCCGCCCAGATAATTGAGCTGGTTTTCATCCACATATCCGGTCACATAGGTTGCAATCAGATGACCTCCCTGCTCCACAAACTGTTTCATGCGCTCCCCGACATGCGGATGCAGCAGATACAGCATTGGTGCCACAATCACAGAATAACCGCTATAATCCTCTTCACTGGAAATCACATCCACATCCACTCCGAGCGCCGACAGATTGCGGTATGCTTTCCTGCAGGTCTTAATATAGTTACGGGTGGACTCTGCCAGCCCCTTCATTCCATCCGTTGCCCAGAGGCTGTCCCAGTCGTATAACACAGCTACCGGTGCTTTTACGACTGTCCCTGCCAGATCTTTGAGTTTCTTTAATTCTTCCCCAAGATCTGCCACTTCACGAAAAACTCTGGTATCATCCGTTCCGAGATGATCCACAACCGCCCCATGGTACTGCTCAAACGATCCCCTTCCTTTCCGCCACTGGAAATACTGCACCGTATCGGAACCGAGAGCCACTGCCTGCAGCGAAGCCAGCCGGTGTACGCCCGGACGTTTCATTTTATTAAACGGATGCCAGTTAACCAACCCCGGCGCGCTCTCCATGAGCATAAACGGCTGCTCTTTTTTCAAACAACGGATCATGGCATGATCAAACGCATTTTCTGTCATCGTATCTGAAAACGACTCCTCATCATTGTGAAACCGCGGATAAGAATCCCAGGACACCACGTCCAGCGGCTGCTGCATTTTATGATAGTCCAGTCCGTCATATTCTTTCATAAAATTCGTTGTCACCGGAATCTGCGGGGTACGTTCTTTTAAAATGGCAATCTCTGCCTTCATGTAATCCGTCATATTCCAGGTGGTAAACCGTTTCCACTCCAGATTCAATCCCATAATGCTGAATTCTCCGTTGCGGTACGGCGGTTCAATCTGGGAAAAATCATTGTAAGTATGACTCCAGAACGTTGTCCACCATGCCTTGTTCAGTTTTTCAATATCATGGTCAAACTTTTCCGCCAGATAATCCTGGAACCGCTTTACACAGTGCGGACAGTAACATTCCCCGCCAAATTCATTGGAAATATGCCACATCAGAAGCCCCGGATGATTTCCGAATTCATCTGCCAGTTTATTGACTATCACAGAAACCTTCTTCCGATAAACCGGTGCACTCATACAGTGGTTGTGCCGCACCCCGTGATGTTCACGCACCCCGTAGGAATCCACGCGTCTGCACTCCGGATATGTTTCATCCAGCCATGCCGGGCGCGCTCCGGACGGCGTCGCCAATATCGTGTAAATGCCATTGGCATATAACTTATCCATGATGTCATGCAGCCATGCGAAATGAAATTCCCCTTCCCGCGGCTCATAGGTTGACCAGGAAAATACCCCAAGTGTTGCACAATTCATCCCGGCTTTCTTCATCATGCGGATATCTTCTTCCAGAATGTCCGGCCGGTCCAGCCACTGTTCCGGATTATAATCCCCTCCGTGCATAATTCCGCCGATCTGCGGAAATAAAATCTTTTTCTCCATGTTTCCTCTCCCTTTATTTTGTGTTTTCTATATTCCGGCTTGCATGACAGGTAAAATACAAAATCTGATACTCCCCGGAAATTTTTCCAAACAGTTCATTACCATGTGCCATCTTTTCTTCATCCAGATTGACAAACGGATCGTCCAGCACCAGAAACGGTTTTTCCTTCGGATACATCGCATCCACCAGTGCCAGACGCATACAGATTCCCAGCAGATCCTGATATCCGGCAGACAGCCACTTGGTTTCCCGCATCTCGCCCTGCTCTTTCATCTGCACCTCGATGTTGGCATCCACCATCCAGTCTTTTTCTTTATCCCCTGTTAGAAGCGTGTAATACTTTCCAAACCCGTTCTCGATCGGACCCAAATATCTCGCAGAAAACTGCTCCTTTGCATTCTGTAGGAACTCTCCCGTCAGACGCAGGGTTTCATATAAATGCTGTTCTTCTTCCTGTTCCTGTCTGCAGATGGAAAGCTGCTGTTCTTTTTCATCCCGGATATCCAGCTGATCCTGCAGATCTTCGAGCTGATGATGGTACTGCTCGATGGCTTCCCGGATATCCTCGCTCCGCTCATCCACATCACGGATCATGGAATTGAGTTCGTCCAGAGAATATGGACATTTTTCCACCGCTGCCAGTTCTTTCATATTGTGTTCCTGTTCAAAAAGTTCTCTCTTTTTTCTTGCCTCTGCATATGCTTTCTGTGCGATCCGGTACTCGGTTGCCTTCATCTGTAACTGGCTGATTCCTGCTGCAAGATCTTCTCCGAAATCCATTCCCGCTTCTTTTCCAAATGCAAGCAAAGAGTTCTGTTTCCGTTCAAATTCCTGTCTTGCCGCATCGCTTTTTCCGGCACGGCTGCGCAGACGCTCATATTCCTGCAGCTGGCTGCGGAGTTCATACAGGCAGGTTCTGGCATCCTTTTCTCCCGGAACCATCTGATACTGCTCCAGAAAATGCTTGGTCTCCTGTTCGATGCGCGAAGCTTCTTTCGAAGCCTCTTCCATGGTTTTTTGAATTTCTTCCACCGGTCCGCGGAGCTTACGCTCCTCTTCCAGATGCTGTACCCGGAGTGCACGCACCTTTTCTTCTTCCTTTGATACCTGCACCTTGCGCACCACAAGAAGCACAATACCTGCCACTGCCGCAACCACCGATACCGCCAGAAGCGGAAGGAAAAACTTATGTACCTGTGGCAACAGAAACGACAACACACCACCGGCAGCACCGATCACCAGCAGGATAATGCCGCAGATCATCATCGGAAGACGATTTTTTACCGTATAATCCGGTTCTTCCCGCTTCATTGCCATCGCTTCAAAATAGGACATTTTCGTTTCCAGCTGCGTTTTTTCCTCTTTCAGTTTTGCAAAACGCTCCTGTTCTTTTTCCATTTCCGTTATTTTTTCTTCGGAAGGAATCTGGTTTTTGAACTTATCACCAAGTTCCTGCAGGCGGTTTTCTTCTTCCTCGGTCAGCCCCAGATTAAACAAAGTGGTTTTTAACACCCCAAGCATCTGTACATCCTGGTTCTGCTTTGCAAACTCCTCATCCTGCGGCACCTGTCCCGGAAATACATCTGCAAAAGCATCCAGTGCCGCTTTCTTTTCCTGTTCCTCCTGTTTGGTGGCCGCATAGGCCTGCTTGATTCCTTCTCTGCGGCTCTCTTCACTCGCCACCTGCAATGCTTTTGCATACTGATCCCGAATCCCGGCCAGTTCTTTTCTCTGCTCCTGTTTTTCGGTAAGTTTTTCGGTAATCTTTTTGTAAGACGCCTCTGCCGCATCATAGCCACGCAGTTCTTCCGTTAACAGCGTGATCATGTTCGTCCGCTTTTTCATGGAACCTGTTGCACGGTCCGGTGAAAGTTTATTCATCCGGTCATGAATCTTTTTCTGAGCGGTCTCAAAATTATTGATATCGTTTGTATTCTCTACAAGATTTCCCAGCTTGGCATTGATCGCATCAGTCGAGCAGCATTCGCAGTCATTTTGCGCAATAAATGCGCTCCTTTTAAACGACGCACTGTCCAGTCCGAAAATTTCACTTCCGATCTCGGAAGAAAAATCATGACATTCCAGATTGGTGGAAAGATCGTATAAATGAAAAACATCTGTTTTTTCTGTTTTTCCAAATGTACGGCTGATCCGGTACTCTTTTCCCTGATAGGAAAAATCCAGTTCGCCTCCATACGTTCCCCCCTGCCACGGGCGGAATACCACACGTTCTTTATCAAACAGCCCGGATTCTCTCTTAGAGTCAAACCCGTAAAACATCACCCGCAAAAAAGCGGCCAGTGTACTTTTTCCCCATGCATTCGGTTCGTGAAACAGATTGACCCCGTCCTGAAATTCCAGATGCAGATCCGATAGTTTTCCAAAATTGTCGATATGACAGGAACGTAATTTCATCCTATATCTCCTCCCCGGACAATGCCAAAATTCCACAGCGGATCACTTCTGCCTTCTGCTCCTGTGACAGTTCAGATCCAAGTACCATACGGATAAACTCCCCCTTTAACGAGGCATCTTTTTCATAATCACTGTAGTCGACCCGAAGGGTTGTCCGGTCCTTCACCTTTTCAAAATAAAAATAATCCGAGAACAGATTCTGCAGATACTCGCAATTGATCTCCGCATCCACTTCCACCTCACCGGTCAGCACAAATTTGACAAGGCTTCCCGACGGATACTGCGCCTGTTTTACAGCTTCTTCCATCCGCTCCGCCGCTTCCCTTGTCGTCATGACATTGCTCACATCCACTTCAAGCGTGTACAGCGTGCGGGCTGCCATCTGAACAAACTGCATCTGGGCACGGCAGGTCTGCTCGTCCACATCCAGTAAAACGAATCCTTTCGGTCCACACTCGTCAAATCCGCGTCCTTCCAGACATCCACAGTAACACCAGGTACCGCGGTTATCCAGCTTGTCCTGCATGAAGGTATGTACATGTCCCAGCGCCAGATAATCAATATTTTTATTTTTCAACTGGTTCAGGCTGATATTCTCTGCCTGTGTACGACATGCATAATCGCCTGCCTGTCCGTGCATCATGACAATATTGAAATCTTCATGTCCCAGCACAAGGGAATTGTAAACGGTCGCCCGGTTGTTCTCCGAGAGTTCGATTCCGCTGATCACAATATTTCCATACCGGTAGGCAGTCCATGTATCGGAAAACAAAAGCAGATTGTCCGGTACTTCCTCCAGCTTGGAAAGAAAATTGTCACTGTCATGGTTTCCTCTCAGATATAAGAAATCAATCTGGGGATGTGTATCGATCATGTCCCTTACGGTGTTGCGCGCCAATGCTGATACATTTCGTGTATCAAACAGATCTCCCGATATCATGATCAGACGCACCCCTGTCTTTTCTGCATATTCGACCATCCGTGTAAACGTACGGATGATTTCTCTTTTGCGCTCTCTTGCCTGCTCTTTTGTCAGGTTTGCTGTCATCTGGGAATCCAGATGCAGATCTGCACAATGAATGATTTTCATACATCCTCCTTATGAATTACGAACAAAACAATACTGTTTCTATCATATCATACAATAGGGAAAAGAAAAAGACCTGATGCCCTTCGACATCAGATCTTTTATTTCGGTTTTTCTACATTTTATGCGTTTGCTTCCTGTTCCGGAAGTGCCGCAACTCCACGCATTTCAATGAGCGGTCCGCCCTTTTTCTCCACATAATCCTCTGTGATCGTCACTTTTCCGATATTGTCATCCTTTGGAATCTCATACATGATATCCAGCATGAACTCTTCAATAATGGCTCGCAGTGCACGGGCACCGACTTTCTTTTCTTTCGCCTGCTTTGCAATTGCATGCAAAGCGCCCTCCGTAAACTCCAGATCCACTTCATCCATCGCCAGAAGTTTTTTGTACTGACGCACAATCGCATTCTTCGGCTCTGTCAGAATACGCACCAGCATGTCTTCCGTCAGTGCTTCCAGTGAAAACAGAACCGGCAGACGTCCCAGAAACTCCGGAATCATTCCGAATTTACGGACATCCTCCACAGTCACTTTGCAAAGAAGGTTCTCTTCCTTGTCGTATTTATCTTTCAGATCTGCCTTAAAACCGATGGACGCCTCCTTGTTTAAGCGCTCCTTGATAACCTCTTCCAGTTCCGGAAAGGCACCGCCACAGATAAACAGAATATTCTTCGTATCTACCGTGGTCATCGGAACCATCGCATTTTTGCTGCTTGCTCCAACCGGAACTTCAATCTCTGCGCCTTCGAGAAGCTTTAACATTCCCTGCTGCACCGACTCTCCGCTTACATCCCGCTGATTGGCATTGCGCTTCTTTGCAATCTTGTCGATCTCATCAATGAAAATAATACCGTGCTCTGCACGCTCCACATCATTGTCAGCCGCAGCCAGAAGTTTGCTGACTACACTTTCGATGTCATCACCGATATATCCGGCTTCGGTCAGAGAGGTCGCATCTGTGATTGCCAGCGGCACATCCAAAAGCCGTGCCAGTGTCTTTACCAGATACGTCTTTCCCGATCCGGTCGGTCCGATCATGAGCATATTGGACTTTTCGATTTCCACGCCGTCATTGGTGTCTTCCATCACACGTTTATAGTGATTGTAAACGGCAACGGACATCACTTTTTTGGCATGTTCCTGTCCGACAACATACTCATCCAGACGCGCCTTGATTTTGTGCGGTGCCGGAATGGAATGAATATCCAGTTCCGGTTTCGGCTGCTCATCCTTTGGTTTCTTTTTCTTTAACTTCTGTTTGTTCGGAACCGCATTCTGTAGATCCGCCAGATTGATCATACTGATATTCGGCATTTTTCCCATGTTCATATTCATGAAATCGCCCATGTTAAAGGTGCCGTTGTTCATGGTATCAAATGTTTTCTGCATACAGTCCTGACAAATGCAGATATCATTCTGGATATGTATCATCTTTCCCGCAACACTCTCCGGTCTGCGGCAGATGTAACAGACATCTTCATATTCACTTGTATTGTTTGTATCGGATGTCGTGGTATTTTCTTTATTATTCTGGTCTTCCGCCATCGTATAAACTCCTTTTTTACATATAACATTGCCGCCGCAGTAAGCGACGGCAAAATTATTATACGATATTCAGCCTGTAAAGACAAGTTTTCCCCTGTTTTTTCATTTTTCTTTAAGATTTAAAGCAGTTCCTTTAAGATTTTATTTACGATTCCCGGATTTGCCTTGCCTTTGGTTGCTTTCATCGTCTGTCCGACCAAAAATCCGATTGCTTTCTCTTTTCCGTTGTGGTAATCCTCCACCGACTGCGGATTGTCTTTGACAATCTGCTCTATCGTTGCGCGAAGTGCATCCTCATCGTTATCACTCTTTAAGCCATGCTCTTCCACATAACGCTCCGGATCAATGTCCTCATCAAAGACTTTTTCAAATACTTCCTTGGCAACGGAATTATTGATCGTTCCTGCCTCTGTCAATTCGATAATTTTTGCCAGATGCTCTGGTGAAAAACGGAGATCTTCGGCATCCATTTCCCGGTCCTTTAACAGACGCATCGTTTCTCCCATAAGCCAGTTGGAAACCTTCTTTGGTTTATTGCAAATCGCAGAAGTCGCCTCGAAGAGATCTGCCAGCTTTTTCTCCGATGTAAGAATCTGTGCATCATACTCTGGCAGACCAAACTCTGCAATATAACGGGCCAGTTTTTCATCATGAAGTTCCGGCTGATTGTCCCGGATCTGCTGCAGCCATTCGTCACTGACAACGATCGGTACCAGATCCGGCTCCGGGAAATAACGATAATCCTGTGCATCCTCTTTGGAACGCATCGCATAGGAATATCCCTGATCATCGTTCCAGCGGCGGGTCTCCTGTACAACCTTTTCCCCGGATTCAATCAGATCAATCTGGCGGGCTGTCTCGGCTTCAATGGCATGTGCGATTGCCTTAAACGAACCGATATTTTTCATCTCGGTACGGGTACCAAACTCTTTGGCGCCCTTTTCACGAACTGATAAATTGACATCCGCACGCATGGAACCCTCCTGCATCTTGCAGTCACTGGCACCCAGGTACTGGATCGTCATACGCAGTTTCTCCAGATATGCAATGACTTCCTCTGCGGAGCGCATATCCGGCTCGGACACGATCTCGATCAGCGGTACCCCGGAACGGTTGTAATCCACCAGAGATACCCCTTCCCAGTCATCGTGTACTAACTTTCCGGCATCCTCTTCCATATGGATTTCATGGATACCGATGGTCTTTTTCCCGCCGGATTCCGTCTCGATCTCTACCCCTCCGTCATGGCAGATTGGCAGATAAAGCTGGGAAATCTGATAGTTCTGCGGGTTATCCGGATAGAAATAATTTTTCCGGTCAAATTTGCTGTACTGATTGATCTGACAGTTTGTTGCCAGACCAACTGCCATGGCATACTCTACCACCTTTTTGTTTAAGACCGGAAGCGATCCCGGCATACCGGTACATACCGGACAGGTGTGGGTATTTGGTGCACTTCCGAATGCAGTGGAGCAGGCACAGAAGATTTTTGTCTTGGTTGCTAATTCTACATGGACTTCCAGTCCAATGACGGTTTCATATTCTTTTGACATCTCTTCTCTCCTTTCTACGCTTCTGCTGCCGGACTGTGCTGATACGTTCTTGTCTGTTCAAAACTGTAGGCCGCACGAATGATGTTTTTCTCCTTGAAACAATCCCCGATCAGCTGCAGACCGATCGGAAGTCCTTTGCTGTCCACACCGCACGGCACGGAAATTCCCGGCAGACCTGCCAGATTGACCGAAACGGTATATACATCTCCAAGATACATCTTCAGCGGATCACTCAAAGATTCTCCCAGTTTCGGAGCGGTGGTCGGTGCCGCCGGTCCGAGAATCACATCATACTTTGCAAATGCCTTGTCAAATGCCTGCTTGATCAGGGCTTTGGTGCGCAGTGCTTTCAGATAATAAGCATCATAATATCCGGAACTTAACACGAAAGATCCAAGCATAATACGGCGCTTTACTTCCGGTCCGAATCCTTCGGAGCGGGACTTCTTGTACATATTGTGCAGTCCCTCGTACTCTTTTGTGCGGTATCCGTATTTTACTCCATCAAAACGTGCCAGATTGGAGCTTGCCTCTGCTGCTGCAATGACATAATAAGCCGGAATCGCATACTCTACGAGACTTAAATCAAATTCCTCTACGATTGCGCCTTTTTCTTCTAACGTCTTTGCCGCTGCAAGAATGGCTTCCTTTACTTCCGGGTCCAGTCCCTCGCCCAGATAGTCACGCGGAATACCAATCTTCATTCCCTTTACATCATCCACCAGTGCCGATGTAAAATCGGTTTCTTCTCGTTTTACCGATGTGGAATCCTTCTTATCATAAGAAGTAATTGTCTCCAGAATTGTGGCACAGTCGGTCACATCCTTTGCAATCGGTCCGATCTGATCCAGAGAGGAACCGTATGCGATCAGTCCGTAACGGGAAACGGTACCATAAGTTGGTTTGATTCCGGTCACACCACAAAATGAACTTGGCTGACGGATAGATCCTCCGGTATCCGATCCGAGTGCATAGTAACATTCCTCTGCTGCCACTGCCGCACAGCTTCCACCGGAAGAACCGCCCGGTACATGTGCGGTATTCCATGGATTCTTTGTCTCCCCATAGGCAGAAGTCTCTGTGGTACTTCCCATGGCAAATTCATCCATGTTCGTCTTTCCGAGAATGACTGCGCCCGCTTTTTCCAGATTGATCACTGCTTCCGCTGTATAAGTTGGAATAAAATTATATAAAATCTTAGAACTGCAGGTCGTTAACATTCCCTTTGTACACATATTATCTTTGATGGCAACCGGAACACCTGCCAGAGGCCCGGTCAGTGTCCCGTCATCAATCATTTTCTGTACTTCTTTTGCGCGGATCATCGCAGACTCTTCATCTACGGTGACAAAGCTGTTGATATCCTTTTCTTTTGCACGAATCGCGTCAAGAGCAGCTCTTGTTGCTTCCTCAACGGTCACTTCATGCGCTTTTATTTTCTTTCCCAGCTCTACCGCTGTGAGCGATAATAAATTCATAGCTGCCCCTCCTTACTCTACCGTCTTTGGAACTACAAATGCGCGGTCGCGGCGCTCCGGTGCGTTCGCAAGTGTGTCCTCTCCACCATCGCCGTTTTCCACAACATCTTCCCGGAACACATTCTGTACCGGAAATACGTGGGACATCGGTTCCACATTGGAGGTATCCAGTTCGTTTAATTTATCAATATAATCCAGCATACTCTCCATGTCTTTTTTCGCAGCTTCTTTTTCCGCGTCAGACAATTCCAGCTTTGCAAGGATTCCAACATATTCCATTGTCTCGTCTGAGATTACGTTTGCCATATTTTGTTCCCTTCTCCTTAATCTCTAACCTTAATATGCACTTCACGCAGCTGCTGCTCGGTGACTTCGTTTGGTGCACCGCACATCAGATCCTGTGCGTTTCCGTTCATCGGGAATGCGATGACTTCACGGATATTTTCTTCGTTGCGTAAAAGCATGATCATGCGGTCAACTCCAGGAGCCATACCTGCGTGTGGCGGTGCTCCGTACTGGAATGCAGTGTATAATGCACCGAACTTGTTCTTTAACACTTCTTTGTCGTAACCTGCAATCTCAAATGCTTTTTCCATGATCTGCATATCGTGGTTACGCACAGCACCGGAAGATAATTCCACACCGTTGCAGACGATATCGTACTGGTAAGCCAGAATATCCAGCGGATCCATGGTATTAAGTGCTTCTAAGCCGCCCTGTGGCATGGAGAATGGATTATGGGTAAATCCGATCTTCTTTGTCTCCGGATCTTTCTCAAACATCGGGAAATCGTTGACATAACAGAAACGGTATGCATTCTTCTCGATCAGATCCAGCTTCTCACCGAGTTCGTTTCTGATCATTCCGGCGTAATATGCAGCGCGTTCTTCCTTATCTGCCATAAAGAAAATTGTATCGCCAACTTCAAGTCCTGCCAGTGTGCGGAACTCTTCCTTGCAGTCATCCGGAATAAACTTATCAATTGGTCCCTTGTAAGAACCGTCTTCCAATACTTCCAGATATCCTAAACCACCCATGCCAAGTCCGGTTGCAAATTTAAGGAGTTTCTCGTGGAAACCTTTGGACATGTTGGCATGTACGCGGATTGCACGAACCGTTTTTCCAATGAACGGCTTGAACGTACATTTCTGGAAAAAGTCAGTCACATCGATAATACGAAGCGGGTTACGCAGATCCGGCTTATCGGAACCAAACTCCAGCATTGCCTGCTTATAACTGATAATCGGATATGGAGCCTTGGTCACAACGCTCCCTTCCGGTGCGAACTTTTCAAATACAGACGAAAGAACTTCTTCACCAACTGCAAATACATCTTCCTGTGTGGCAAAACTCATCTCAAAATCCAGCTGATAGAACTCTCCCGGTGAACGGTCGGCTCTGGCATCCTCATCACGGAAACAAGGTGCGATCTGGAAATATTTATCAAATCCGGATACCATCAGAAGCTGCTTGTACTGCTGTGGTGCCTGTGGCAGTGCATAAAATTTTCCCTTGAATTTTCTGGATGGTACGATATAATCTCTTGCACCCTCCGGCGAAGATGCGCACAGGATCGGTGTCTGTAACTCCAGAAATCCCATACTTGTCATTTTCTCACGCAGATAAGAGATCACTTTGGAACGGAAAATGATATTGTCTTTTACTTTCTGGTTTCTCAGATCCAGATACCGATATTTCAGACGTACATCTTCGTGTACCACACTCTTGCTGGTCATTACTTCAAACGGAAGCTGGGAATATACTTCTCCGAGTACCGTCACTTCCTTTGCATCCAGCTCGATGGTTCCGGTCGGGATCTTTGGATTGTAGGTTTCCTCATCTCTCTTTTCGATCAGACCTTCCACGGTAATAGCCTGCTCTTTACGGATTCCTTCTAACAGCTTTCCATCGCGGATAACGATCTGCATCACTGCATACATATCTCTTAAATCAATAAAAGATACTCCGCCATGGTCACGGATATTTTCTACCCAGCCAGCGACACGGATCGTCTTTCCGATGTCCTGCTCGCTTACCTGATTCAGTGTGACATCTCTGTAAATGTTACTCATCTTTTCTACTCCTTTTTCTGGTCCGGGGCTCCTCTTATGAAAAAAGAAAAGCCCCGGAATACTATAATTGTATTCCGGGGCGAATAATTCAGATTATCCGCGGTACCACCCGCATTGAAAAATGAGACATTCTCATCTTCCCTCTCTTACGCGTAACGTGCGCTCACGTACGAACCTACTTCCACATTCCGGTTTTTCAAAACCATCCTGCCCGTGTTCAATCCGTCTGCTCCGGCAGTGTTCCCATAATCATCTCTTTCAAACAGCGCTCTCAGTCGGTGACGCTGTATTCCTGTCGATGTCTGATGATCAGAGTCTCCATCTATGCATTTTCTGTCGTACATCCCTGATGTACATTCCTTTTGTAATCTGTTTTATCACACAATTCCAGTGATTGCAAGAAAAAATTTAAAAATACTCCTTTAGTGCTACAAGTGATTCCACTTTTTTGTATATAAATTTCTCCAGTTCGGCATCCGGCTGTGTCAGATCCGGCACCATAAACACCTTACATCCTGCACTGTATGCACTGTGAATTCCATTTGGAGAATCTTCCACCGCATAGCATTCCTGTGGCTGCACATGAAGCTGGCTGCAGGCGTACAGATAAACATCCGGCGCCGGTTTGCCATGGGCGACCTGCCGGGCAGAAACAATGTGGTCGAGATAGTCATACAATCCCACTCTCTTCAGCAGACTGCTGCTGCGCTCCACACCTCCTGCGGTGGCAATCGCTGTACGCACACCTTTTTTGCGCAAATATTTTAACAGTTCCTCTGCTCCCGGTTTTGCCTCAATCGGTCCCTCATCAAGCACCTGATCTGTCAGTTTTCTGCGATATGTATGCACTTTGTCATAGTCAAAATCTTCTCCATACAGCTTTTTAAAATGTTCCGGTGCATAAGGCATCCCAAGGGAACGCACGCTGTATGCCTCCTCATCGGTCATATGATATCCGAAATGCGCCATAGCCTCTTTCCATTTCGCGAAATAGTATTTTTCTGTATCCAAAAGGGTCCCGTCCAGATCAAAAATAACGGTCTGTATCATGTCTTTTTCCTCCTGTGTTTCTGTTCAAAGGCTACCCGGCGAACAAAACTTTCCCGACTCTATACCTCAAGAAACCGGTTCCACTCCTGCGTATCGCCGCTTCCGGTTACTTTCAGCGCGTAGGTACGGTCGTTGGTTCCGTCAATGATAAACGTATAAACACCGCTCTGTAACGTCAGTTCATATATGGTTCCCTCCAAAAGAACCTGTGCCACCTCATCATACTTTGCTTTTTCCACTTCCTCGTCCGGATACGTGTGCTTTAAATTTCCATCAGCATCGTATTCGTTGTATCCTTCCTCAACAAGCGAAATGATTTCTGCATCTGAAATCTTAAATAAAAGTTCATTGGTACGCATCATCCGGATGTCGCGGTTGCAGGAATTTTCCGGACAGATTTTTACATTGTCCAGTACCAGATGAAACATGCGCTCTGTCAGCTGGATGTCCCCAACCACAGCCTCGCCAAATTCAAAATGATTTACCTCGTTAATTGTGCTGTATTTGTATTCCATGTTGTTCTCCTGTGTTTTTATGATTCATTATCTGCAATGAATTCTGTTATTTTTCTTCCCTTTTTATCTCCACATTTCCTTCTGTGTGAGAATTTTTTTCGCACATAATTTCTCCTTGCAGTTTCTGTGCCACTTTTTCATATGCGGGCACCGGAACCTGATATCTGTGCGCCATGCGCACCACTTCGTATACCAGACCATCCACTTCCGACGGTCTGTGTGCCATCACATCCCTTTGCATGGACGTGGTTGCCTCCGGCGGAAGATTGGATAAAATCTGCAGATTTACGGAAACCATATCCTTTTCAAACGGAAATCCCATGGCCGTCGCCAGTGCGACGATTTCCCTTATCATCGTGCAAAACAGTTCTCTTGCTTTCCCCTCTTTCTGGAAATCTCCTGCCGTAGCATTTAAGTAAAGACCCGCCGCTCCGATCGGTGACACATAGGAAAATTTCTCCAGCACATCCCGCTGGATCTGTTCTGATAATATCCCTTCGATTGCACTGTCACGGAAATCTTTCTGAATCTGCTCTAACAGCTGGCATTTTTCTTCTTTTTGGCGCACGCCGAAGAAAATGCGCAGAATCTTTCCGTGCTGCAAAATAACTCCCGGCTCCTTAATATTGGCTGACACGTAAATACATCCGTCCGTCACAAGCATTCCCGGCAGTTTTTCCTGCATTTTAGCTCCGGTTCCATAAATATTTAAAATTGGAATCACAATCGTCTGCGGTTTTGCAATTCTACGGATAAATTCGTAAATTCCATCCAGCGAATATCCTTTTACGCAGACTAAGATCACATCCGGCCGGTCTTTGTAATGCTGCATGTCAGATGCCTTTACCGGTATGATCTTTGTGTTCTCATCCCACATGGTCTGAAGCGTCAGTCCCTTTTGCTGTATACTCTCCAAATGCGCATCTCTGGCGATCAACGTCACATCTTTTCCTGCCTGCGCCATGTGAAACCCGACAACTCCGCCTGTGCCACCAGCTCCAATGATCAGATATTTCACCCAATGTCACTCCTTACTTACCGGGGAATTTCGATTTCTTTTGAAATGTCCCCTTTCTGCTGTAAATAATACAGGAATCCTTTGCATCCTGCAACCACATCTTCATAGGTTTCATCAAAATTGCCAGTGTACCATGGATCTGCCACATCCCTTGCCCCGGTAAATTTCTGCGTGTCTTCATAGCCCGCAAATGAAAGCATCTTGTATATTTTATCCTGGCTGTCCGTGCCTCCCACGATTCTTGTCATGTTCCGGATATTTGCGGAATCCATTCCGATCAGATAATCAAAATACAGATAGTCATCCCTTGTCATCTGGCGCGCCCGGTGCGGAACAAGCGGAATGTTTTCTTCGTATAATTTATTTTTTGTGCCGTAGTGCGGCGGGTTGCCGATCTCCTCACGGCTGGTCGCAGCGGAGTCGATCTCGAACTGGTTGTCGAGGTGCAGCTGGTGGACCAGGTGGGTGAGGACGCTTTCGGCCATGGTGCTGCGGCAGATGTTACCGTGGCAAATGAATAGTATTTTTATCATTGTTGCATAACCTCGCATTTCTTAGTTTTTCTTGGTTTTTCGGGCTTTGTAAGCCTTTGTGAATTTTTCTTTTCTGGCATAACCTGGTTTATTTTCTCATAATATCGTCCGCAAAAGGTGTAAAATAAGGTGTATGTTTTTCCATTTTACACCTTGCTATTTTCAATTAAAAATCGTAATTACACAACCTGAATCCGGGCAACTTCTTCCCTGGCATCCTCAAGATTTACGTGCGTATATGTATTCAGCGTTACGCTGATGTCTGAGTGGCCCATCAAATATTGCAATGCTTTTGGATTCATTCCGGATTTTGCCATATTTGAGCAATAGGTATGCCGACATACATGAGGGGTGATGACAGGCATCTGTACTTTGTAAGTATTATTATACTTCTGAATGATGTGTTGAAAATAATGCTCCCAGTGCAGGGAATAACAGATACTTTCATTTTTATCAAAGTATAAGAATCCACTTTTTCCATCTACCATAGGTTCTGCTTTGGGCGGGTTTCGTTTTTCTATAATTTTCCGAAAACATTCCTCTACATCTGCAGTCATAGGTATCTTTCTTGTTCCGCTGGTTGTTTTAGTCTCTTGAATATAATATCCGATTTTTGATTTTTTCTGCAATTGATGATCGATGTTGATCGTATGCTCCTTGAAATCAATATCAGAAATCGTCAAACCACAAAATTCCGAGATGCGAAGGCCTGTTTTAAATAATATGTAAATTCCTTCATAATACCTGCAAAAATGAGGGTCTTCCTTCACAAACCGTAGGAACTTTCGTTCCTCAGCCCTGCTGATTGCCTCTCTTGTCACACTGTCATTCACAACCACTTCCATTAGCTGAAACTGAAATGGATTTTTCCTGATCAGGTCATCATCCACTGCCAACTGAAATGCCGGACGAAGAACTCCTCGGATTGAATGGATGGAACTATAGCTTTTCTTTTCTACCTGCTGAAGATGTATCAGCCAACATTTTGCATCCGAAATCCGAACCGTATCAATCCTTCTTTTTCCAAATGGATCTTTCTTCAATAAATTGATAACTGTTCCGTATCCTGCAACTGTAGTAGGTCTGACACCGGTTTTTGTTGATGTATATTTTTCAACCAGTTCCAGTACCGTCATATTTCCGCCATTTGTTGCAATCTGTTCAAAATGATCTGCCTGGATTTTCTTCTCCATCTCCCGAAGCGATAAAGCCCGGTGCTTTCCTTTCGGAGTTGCATCGTTATGGTCTAAGCGCCAGCTATATACGCAGCGCTCCTTTCCCATCTCATCGACATACTTAAATCTATATCTGCCATCAGATAACTGTATTTCTCCATTGTGTAATATACGTCCTCTATGATCTCTCCTTTTTTCACTCATAATATTTCGTCTCCTTCATTAAATGCTCATTTAACTTGGAAGACCGTCTCGGTTTATTCATTATACCACAAGACCTTCTCTTCGCTAAGATAAAATGAACATTATTTTCATTACTATTTCTTCTATTCTGTCACTTAAACTGTACTGGCTGTGTCCAGATAATCTTCAAATAATTTTCTTTTGAACCGGATATGCGAACCAACTTCCAAAATAAAATCTGCTCCTTCATTTTCACCTGCGATTTGTCTCAATCTCTTTTCTCCAATTCCGTAATATTCTGCTGCTTCGGAAACATTTAAAGAATATTTCTTCCAAACAGGTATTGTTTTTTCTGTATGATTCATTCGCATTCCTCCTTCCCTCTGTTTGTGTTCAACAGCGTTTTCGCTTTCTCCATTTTCATACTTGCAATCGCTTCTCGTTTGCTTGTGCCTCCAACATACACGGGTGTACACATTTCTAAAATACGGTCATAGATACGCCTTTTATCCAACATGGTCTCGCTTTTTATTTCTTTCAGCGGAAGATTCGTTGTGATGATCAAAGGTCGTCCCGAACGGATCCTGCGGTCTATGACACTAAAAATAATTCCTAACGCATATTCTGAATTTCGTTCCACTCCAAGATCATCAATAATCAAAAGCTGGTAAGAAGCCAATGCATTGATATATTCCGTTTTGTCTGCCAGTGGAAATATATTATCAATAATGGTATTGAAATTTGTCATCTTTACCGTTACTTCCCGCTTAAGAAGTTCATTGGCAATACACCCGGCAATATAACTTTTCCCGGTACCAACCGGTCCCCAGAACAAACAGCCTATATGATTTCTTTTCATTTCCTCCCAGTTATCAACATAGCTTTTTGCCTTATGCATTACTGCATCTGACATATCTGCATTCTCAAATGTCCACTCTTCCATCCTGCTCTCGTCAAAACAGATGCTCGTATTTCTACTGACTAATTCCCGGTGTTCTTTCTCTTTAAAATATTTTTGTTCTTCTTCATACGCTTTTCTGTCACAGGCACATTGCCTGGAATGTTTCTTCATCCCCATAAAGCCACCCTCTGGGAAAAATGCTTCTTTCGCTTCCCCACAGACTTTGCAGTATCGCAAACCATCACTACCTACACATACGGTATCTTCTTCTCTCATCACAAACTCTCTCCTTTCCCATAGCAATAATTTACTTCATAATATTTATTACTTTTATATTTCTCAGTTACTTTACTAGGTGCCACATTTCCGACTCCTGTACAGCCATTTTTACGACCAGATGATGGTTGCTTTTCCGACTCCATCAAAGCCATCTTTTCAACCGCCTTATTCTCAACCGGCTGTAGCCCAATCTCATCAGATGGTATTTTTACATATAAATGATTGGGTTTTGAAAATCCACCGGATCTGCGAACCAATAATCCCTCATCATCTAATTCCTTCAATGCTGTTTTTATAGAAGATTTGCATTTGCCGATTTGAACAGACAATTCATCTATTGGAAATATCAGATAAACATTTCCATACTTGTCTATCCAGCTATTCTTTCTTGATATCCGCGCCCGGTCGTACAAAATCATATAAAGATATTTTGCAGTTTGAGAAATTCGCAGTTTTAGCAAAAACTTCGGAAACTGGAAGTATTGAAGCATCTGCTCTGACTCCTTCATGTATTCATATTTCATTCTTTTCTCACCTCGTTTCTGTTTCTAATTGTTGTAAAAATCATTTTTATGCCGGCTCAAAAAATGTCCTTACACATATTCAAAAGATGAAGGGCATAAATACAGGCTCTTGATGAAAATTTTTTATTTTTCCTGCAAAAAATACCCTTTCATTAATACGAAACGCTGAGAGGCATTTTTACAGCCCCCTGAAGAAAACTTTTTTATTTTTTCTGTTAATTAAATATTTGAAAATAAAAAAACACTCACCTATCCAGGTGAATGCCTTATCAAAATTTTCTTATTTTGTTGTCTATGATGCTTACTCAGAAACGCTTGCGTATCTGCTAAAATGTAATTGCCTGCAATTATATTTTCACGTGGGTATGGGGACGTAATCCCCATCAAGTCTGCCACTCGTAAGTAATACAATATTGTCAAAATGACAATACTGTAATACACGGGTGGATCTTGCTCTGGTTGTAACGTATGAATTCATACAATAATAGGCCCAAATGGGCACTTTCACCATTTGAGCCTATATATTATATATGTCTTTCAAATGATAGCTTAAAAAATAGCTGTCTAGACGGTATGTTTTTAACGTAGAATTGATTTTATGGAAGACAAGGCATGGAATGCTTTGTACCTTTAATGGAAAAATTTAATGATATTTACCATGTACAAAAAAGAAACGGCAGATAAAAAACATCACACGAATCCTTATCGTGCTGTAAACTATATAAGAGATGAGAACGGAAATCCTATATGCCCTAATGGACGTAAATTTCTTTTCAAACGAAAACAACATGTAAGATATAAAAAATATGGACGTACAGAAGAAATCTATCCAAGCTTATTAAGTGTACCCTTTTTACATAAAACAGTGACGATTTTCAAAAAACATATATTAATGTAAAGAAACGCCAGAACCAGCATTTGTCGGAACTAGCGTTTCTTTAGCAGAGACTTATTTTACAGCCCCGTTTTTTGCTTATATTATTTTCCTCCGTTGGATTTCAATTTTGGAAAGAAGATGACTATCTTAAAGCCCTTTTCCCACGGGGAAGCAGCTTCCAGACGAAGGTTTAGATCGTCAGCCATCTTCTTAACCAGGTAAAGCCCTATACCGGTAGCTTTCTTTCTGCTGTCAGTAGAATCCCCGGTAAAGCCCTTTTGAAAAATATACGGCAGATCATATTTTTTTACACCGATGCCATTATCCTCAACTGAAAGGACATCTGCGATCTCCGAATGTATCATAGAGATTGTTAGCATGGGACTATCGCTGCTATATTTTATGGCATTGCTCACGATCTGTCCCAACATAAACTGAAGCCCTCTACGGTCTGTATAGACTGTTTCAGATTGCAGTTTATTGATAATTACAAACTGCTTTTCTTCCAGAAGTGGGGCATAGTCCTCCAGAACTTCCCCCAAGCAGTCATTCAAATTGATATCCTTAAACTGATAATCCTTTGTACTGCTCTTTAACCGGGCATAGTATAACATCTGAGTGACATCCTCCTGAAGCTGACTGCGGACATAATCCAGTTTTGCTTGCAGGGGAGGAGACATTTCGTTGCTCCGATTATCCAGGAGCATGGTCAACAACGATAGGGGCGTTTTCGCTTCATGTGCCCAGCCCTCCACATATTCTTCATAGTCCTGTAGGGCATCTGCCATACTGTTACTCTCAGTTTTGTGTTCCTGTAAAACTGATGCCAGAAGCCGGATAGATTCTCCTTCTTCCCGGCTGATGGCACTGAGCAGCCGTTCCTCGTTGCAGATGGCAGGATCACTGAGGAAATCCCGGAACAGCTCTCGGCGGGTGGTCTCCCGCTTGTTTAGTACAAACAGAATTGCTGAAAACAAAAGGAGGCTTGTCAGAACTACTAACCCACTCAAGGTTTGAAATGCCTGAATGTCAGAAATCCAAAGAATGATAGCACAAAAGCAATCCACGCCCAACAGCAACAGCAGCCAGGGGTAGTACCGTTCTATCATGTGCCAAAGCCGCTTCATGGAGCCACCCCCGTTTCCAGACGATAGCCCATCCCACGAACCGCAACGATTCGCTGCTTCATCTCAAGACCGGACATCGTCTTTTTCAGCCTGGTCAGATTAACCTGCAAGGCATTTTCGTCTATGTATTCCGTGGTTCCCCATAGTGCTATGCAAAGTTGCTCCGTCGTGACCAGAGCATCGCCGCCGGACAAAAGAGCAACCAACAGTTTTCCCTGATTTTTTGGAAGCACGACAGAGGTATTATGAATATAAAGCGTGTAGGTCTGCTGGTCTAACAGGAAATCTGGTCCCTCTATGAGATTGGTACGGCCTTCATACCTTTTGAGAATATTGGATACCCTGGCAAGAAGTCGATCTTTTCTGCACGGCTTCGTCAAATATTCATCAGCACCCAAGTGGAACGCTTGCAGTTCATCCTTTACCTGATCTCTGGAAGTCAGCATCAGGACGGGGATAGCGGTTTTATTCTTTAGTTCCTGGCAGATTTGAAAGCCACTGATCTCCGGCAAATTCAGGTCTAAGATCACAAGGTCAGGACGGAGGGCTGCCAGGAGCCGAGCGGCATCTTCCAACTCGGTGATTGCCTCCGCAAGATACCCGTCCTTTTGAAGCATATTGCAGAGTTCTTCCCGCATATAGACTTCATCTTCCACAACAGCAATTCTTTTCACGACAGCACCTCCTTCCAAATTATTCTTCTCTCTGTGGCTGCATCAGTGTCAGCAAATACCGATCACTGGAGCGCTTGACCACTCTCATATAAATATATTCTATCACGCAAAGCAGCAAAATCATAGCAGCAGATACAAACATCATTTCAGCCACTGTCCCACGGGTTCGGGACGAGAGTATCCCTGTAAATAACGCCCTGACTCCAAACAAACTGCTGACAGCCGCAACCAATACAGGAAGTCCCATAAACCAGGTAATTTGCTTTCCAGCAGACTGGCAAAGGGTTTCGTAAGTAGCTCCCAGGCGGATCAGAGTCTGGTATCTGCGCCCGGTTTTCTGCTGACTCATCAGGAACTGAACACCCACGATGGTGTTGGCAACTACCAGGAAAACAATCGCAAGATAGAGGGTAATATAACTGGATGCTATGGTGTAGAAAAGCTGACGACCCATATTCTGAAGATAGCTTTCATATTCAATGTCAGTTTCGTCCAGCTTCTCGTTCAAATCCAAATATGCAGTCATAAGGCTATTTCCATTCAGAGCTTGCTCACTGAGCACCGCATTGACATAGGTATCATACATTCCCTGACTATAATATAGAAATGCTTCATCCGGAAGAATCAATGCAAAGGACAAGGTTATAGAACGGTCCGTGACCAAATTCACAGACTGAACCTCTCCTGTAAGATGAATCGGACTACCATCCAGTTCCACCTTGGGATGCCCGGCCAATACTTGGTTCAGCATTGCGGTACGGCTTACCGTAGTAAACTCTGTATCAATATAGACAGCGGCCTCCTTTTCGCCTAATTGGAGAGCCGGATTGCCGGACAATTCCAACAAACGATTATAGTCCGATAAACAAATCAAATATGGGTATGTGGCATAACCAAGATTGTTCAGAAGGACATCCCGGTCTTCCGACTGGGGCAGGCTCCGAAGAGAGTCCATAACAGCGTCCATGCTGTAGGCATTATCATAATCTTCTGTGGTGCGAATACGCCCAACCCTCATTTCAAAAAGCTCTGAAAATTGATTTTCCAAACTGTTTTCTTTCAGGACTGCCTTTATATTCGGAAGAACCTGCGATGAATCTTCTGCAGTATGATCTTCAAAAGTATAGTCGATTACATGGCCAGAAGACAGGTTATTCGTTCCTGCAATTCCTACGCCCGCACCAAAACAACACAGCGCCGCCAGAATCAGCAGGGAGCTGATGGCCATGGAGTTTGACTGATGAATGACATTCTCCTGAATCTGCCGGAAGGTAAATACATGAAGCTGCTTATTTCCTTTTCCTTTCTTAACAATCAAAGCAATCAGTGCACGCATCCCATAGAAAAGCAGCATCGTACCAACTATGCCCAACAGCAAAGTCAGTCCCATCATACTTACCTTTGTCCATGCAATTCCCTGAATCGCCATGTAGTAAGCCACTGCCAACATCACACTTCCGCATATAGCAGCCAGTCCATAGATAACAGATGGCATTTGCTTTTTGGGGCGGTTCGTTGGCTGGGATAGCAAAGTACCGATCTCCTGGCGGCTGATTCGTCCACTCAAAATCAGAAGTGCCGTCAGCTTAATTGCCAGAAATCCTGCCAGCGTCCATTCAATCGCAAACCAGGATAAAGAAAACTGATGACCGATGATCCCCATGCCTACCAGCTTGGCGGTGACAAGACTGACAATTTCTGAAAGCACCACAGCCACAGGTAATCCTATGAGCATGGCAAGAATACTGGTCAGGAAATCTTCCGCCAGAAGCATACCAAACAGTTTACTTCTACGCATCCCCAACATTAGATAAACACCAAACTCATGCCGTCTGCGCTCGAACTGATACTTGCAGGCAAAATAGATCAAAAAGAACAGAATACCGAGGGTCATCCCATAAAACGCAGGAATCAGAAGCAGGAGTTTGTCAACTGCGTCACTCTCCATTTTCTGCAAAAAGAGCATCACATCTTGAGTGGAGATGGAAAGAATCATGTAAAATGCAACAATAGAAATCACCAGGGAGCTGAAAAACAGACCGTTTTCCTTTCGGCTGCGGCGACTGTTCCGAAGAATGAGATTAGAGAACATTTGCGCTGCCCCCTCCCAGTTGCGCCATCACCTTCAGGATGTGCCCGTAGAACTCCTGCTGGCTTTCGTCTCCACGCCGAAGCTCATGAAAGATCACGCCATCCTGGATGAACAGGATGCGCTTACAGAAGCTGGCGGCATTGGAATCATGGGTTACCATCAGGATCGTAGCTTGTTCGTCACGATTCAGGCCGGACAGCTTCTCCATAAGACTTCTTGCGTTCTTAGAATCCAGCGCACCCGTCGGTTCATCGGCAAGGATCATTTGGGGATGTAAGATCAGAGCCCTTGCTGCCGCAACACGCTGACGCTGGCCACCGGACATCTTGGACGGAAACTTATCCAGAACATCAGAAATTTCCAGATAGTCAGCCAACTGCTTCAGCCGCTGGCTGCTTTCTGTTTCGGCTACCCCATGCAAGGAAGTCGGGAGCAGGATATTTTCCCTGCCAGTCAGGTTGTCCAGCAATTCAAAGTTCTGGAATAGATAACCAACTTCTTTGCCACGGTACTCGGCAAGAGCCTTTTCCTTGAGGGATTGCAGAGTATCTCCCTCCACCTGAATGCTTCCACCTGTAGGCTGAATCACAGTTGCAATACAGTTGAGAAGCGTGGATTTGCCGGAACCACTGCTTCCCATAATACCGAGAAACTCTCCCGGCATGACCTGAAAAGTGATTCCGTTCAGTGCTCTCGTCTGGTTTGGCAACGTCCCATAGACTTTGGTAAGATTTTCAATATTCAAAATTGGTTTCATGTGAATGCCTCCTATCCATTTCTAGGTAAATGATAGCACAGAAGCACAATAAATAACACTTACAGTCGCTGTAAGGATTCTGTTCCTGTTTTCAGAACAAGAATGACGCATCAAGCGGAATAAGTATATGTTTTGTAAAAACGTCGGGTGACAATGAAAAAATATGCTGGACTACCGGATTGGCTAACTTGCATTTCTTTGTCAATTCTGGTAACCGCTTCAAACATGGAAGTTTCTGTTCTTACTTTTATTATACTCAATCAATAAAATCAACACGGTTCAGCAAATTTTAATTATTTCCAATATGACAAAATTGCTTCCTGTTATATTTATCTATTTCTTTATTTCTCTATTATTCCGATCCGGTCTTCCAAAGGTATAAATAAGGTGTAAATTATTCGTCAATCATCAAAAAATCCTTTAAAGCCTAGGCTTTCACAGCATCCATTAAACACTGCCGTGGCAAACAAATAGTACTTTTATCATTGTTTTGTTTCTCCTTGTTTTGCCCCGGAATGCCCTATTTTGCAAGGGGTTCTGAGATTCATGTAGTTTGCTCTGAAATTACAGATTGTGGCAAATCAGAGCAAGATTGAGCATGTTGTTACTACCTGTTAGTAGTAAAAATGGTAGTAACACCTCAAAGTCTTACTACTTAGAATGCTACACTAAATTTTACAAAAAAAAAGAACCCGACGCATCAGGTTCTCCCAGGTGTAATCCGAAGACATCCACCGCAATTCTTATATATAATATACTACTTCTGCATAAAATATGCAAGAATTTTATGATTTGCTAATGAATTTTTGTAAGGCATTCATATTAGGTCTATGCTGTGTACCAACCACCTGATTATAAATGTTAATTGGCAATTCATTTCTCAAATACTCTGTCTGCTGTTGATACGAAGCAACAAACTGCTTACAAGCAGTTTTAGTTTCGCCCATCTTTCTAAGGAAATATGTAATCATGATAATATACGCATCCATATATTTAAAATCAATATTAGAAATTCCTACTTCAGTTTCAAGCAGAGTAACAAGACGCTGATCAATCTTACCAGTTTTAAATCTAGTATCGAAAATCACATTGTTATGAGCAATTGCATTTCGCAAATCTTTAACTGTAAATATAAAGAACTTTGTGTTCATGCCATCTGAATCTAAATTAGTTGGGAGCTTCATTATATTTGAAACATAAAGCTTAACATTTGTACAGGCACAATCATATAAAGTTCCAAACTCACCAAGCGCTAAAGTTTCAAATATTGCCCAAACAGGTATTGTAATATCATTATTAAAGAAATGTGCTACCACACTTCTCTTATTATAGTCACGAACAAGAGCAGCATTTATTTTTCCTTTTAGATTCATTCTCTTCGTGTACTCTGTTTTATATGCACGGCTCCCCGGAGTATAATTTCTATATGCTGTTAATGATTTATTGTAAATAACATCAAAATTCTCAGATTTGCTATCTGCCAATAAAGCCTCAATAACATAACTCTTCAATGCATTTTCTATAAACATTACCTTAGGATAAAGAACTGTTTTAAGTCGCATATCATATTTATTCAGTGCTATAATTTCATCCAAAGAGCTAAAATTAACACGGTTAGTATCCTCTCGAATAAATCTATATCCCTTAAATCCATGATAATAGCCCATATTTCTAAGTGCTTGTGTCTGTGAGCTTTTAACATTGATATGGTGTGTATTACGTAAATATTTCATCAACTGGTAAATTGATAACATGTATAACCTTCTTTCATCATTTATAAGGTTTATTATAGCACCAAACACTTACTTTTTCCACAGAAAAAACGCCCCAGCCTAAGCCGGAGCGTCATCTCTTTTCCATATTAAACTACCTTAAACATCTTCTGCGACATCGTTTTCTCTTTCTTCTGCTCAACCTCCGCCTGTGCCTTCCTAAACTCTTCCATCCGTTTCAATTCTTCCTCAGCATCATCGAATCCGATATGTGTGTACACATTCATTGTAACCGATATATCTGAATGCCCCATGAGGTACTGCAGCGTCTTTGGATTCATTCCCGATTTTGCCATATTTGAACAATGCGTGTGTCGGCATACATGAGGTGTGATGTTTGGCATCTGCACCCGGTAGATGTCATTGTATCTACCAACCATATGATTGAAACGGTGCTGCCAGTGCATTGCCACAAGTGGCATTCCATTATCATCGTAAAATAGGAATCCGCTATATCCATCTATGGATTTCTCCACTTTCGGTGCATTTCTATCCTCAATGATTGCCTGAAACATTTGTGCCACATCCTCTGTGATTGGCAATACTCTTGTTCCGGCATCCGTCTTTGTGGTTTCTATGATGTATCGCATATCCGATGTTCTCTGCAACTGATGGTCGATGTTCACAGTTCTATTCTCAAGATCAATGTCCTTCAGCGTCAAGCCACAAAATTCTAATATTCTCATTCCCGTATGAAAGAGTATGTACACCACTTCATAGTATTTACAGCACACCACATCGTCATGCACAAACTTCAGGAACTTTCTCATCTGGTCTTTTGTAATTGCCTCTCTTGTGACTGCGTCATTTACTAATACTCCGGCAAGCTAAAATCCAAATGGATTCTTTACCAGAATGTCATCATCCACCGCCATCTGAAAATCTGGTCGCAACACTCCCCGAATGGTATGAATGGAACTGCAGCTTTTCCTATCCTCTTGCTGCAATTTGATAAGGAACAGCTTTGCACCGGATGTTTTCACACTTCGTATTGTCTTTTTGCCAAATGCTTCCTTCGCAAGCAATCTCTGCACTGTAACATATCCCTGTTTCGTGCTTTGCCTTACTCCGGTCTTTGTTTTCAAATATCGGTCTACAAGTTCACAGACTGTCATCTGTCCGTCCACGATATTTACAAGTAAATCCAAATCTGTGTTTACCTGTTTTTCCAACTCACGAAGTGAAAGGCATGGCTTTTTGCCCTTTGGAAATTTGTCCGTATCCTCATCTGCATTCAATGCATCCTGCCTTACTCAGCTTTCTGATTATATCATTTTATACAGTTGATCAACTTCTGCTTCGTATACTGATTCAGTGTGAGTATCAAACAGCACCCATTCCACCAAATCAAAGCTGTCTGGAGTACCCTGCAAGAATCTATTTACTGTATGTACTGCAATCTTTGCTGCCAACTCAACCGGAAAACTATATACTCCCGTTGATATAGAAGGAAATGCAATAGACCTGATTCCATTATCCATTGCCAGCTTCATGGAATTAAAATAGCAGTTAGCAAGAAGTTCCTCTTCTCTATTCCTTCCACCATTCCATATAGGTCCTACAGTATGTATCACATAATCACATGGCAAATTATAGGCTTTTGTTATCTTTGCTTCTCCAGTCTCACATCCGTGAAGTGTCCTGCACTCCGCCAGAAGCTCCGGTCCTGCTGCTCTATGAATCGCACCATCTACACCGCCTCCGCCAAGAAGAGAGTTGTTTGCTGCATTCACAATTGCCTGCACATCTGTTACTTTTGTTATATCTCCCATTAAAGTCTTAATTAAGTACATTTAATTCCATCCTTTCCAGATATCCGGCTGATAACCAAGTGTTGATTGCTTTCCGTTTCTTACTACTGGTGTTTTAATTACTTGTGGATTCTCAAGTACCTTTTCGAGCTTATCTTCATCTGCGATATACTTAATAAGAGCAAGTAAATCCTTGTCCTTACCGTCCCAGTTAACCATATTTTCTAGTCCACCATTTGCCTGAGCTACCGAATTAAATTCTCCTTTGCTCATACCTTTTTCTTTCATATCAATGAACTGATACTTTATGCCCCGCTCCTTGAAAAAACGCTCCGCCTTCTTAGTATCATTGCATTTCTTTGTTCCAAATATCTGTATATTCATATCAGTATTCCTTTTCTATCTCAACATCTATTCCATACATTTTCTTGAATGCATCAAGGTCTGCCTGCTGCACCTGACTTAGTCCCTTGCCGGGCTGCATTTTATGCCACTTTCAGATGCACTCCCTGCAGCATGTTGCTGTTGCGTGCTGGGCAATAAATACTGGATGTCCACGCATTGGTGTCTGTTTGCCATCATTTACTATATATGACGGAGCTTCTCTCTTTGCAATAAAATCCTTTACATGTTGTCTTATTGTATCAAGACCTTTTTCATTTATGTAATCAATATCTTTCTGCTTCAGATGGAAACTGCTTCGAAACTTGGAATTATCCAGTCGTTCCAACAACTGCCTATACCATTCATTCTTCGTCATATCATCACCACAAATCGTATGGTTTCATGGTTTCTGAATTTCGATATTCATGTTTCTCATAATATCCTATCAGCTTACCCTCATCTCTGAGTGCCACCATGTAAACATCTTTATTCTGTTTCTCATTATGAAAAGTATAAACGATATTATGGCTTTCATCTGCTGCAAACCAGTCCACTACCTGCTGTATTTTATCTCTTGATTCCGGACTATGACAATCTAACAAACTTCTTCCAATAAGTTTATCGCCGCCTCGCTTCGCATAGCTGGTAACAGCTGCCGGATTCATGTAGATAATCTCATGTTTGAGATTGCATATAACAACGGATGCCCTGTCCTGATCAACAATGCTCTTATAAAAGCTGACATATGATTTAAACTCAATCAACTTTTCATTATCAAGCCTCTTCTGAAGTTGTGGTTTCTTTCTCCGATAATAATCGTATATCTCTCCACCTGGTATCCAGATTTGTGCCTCATTTATCTTATCAAGTACAGCTCTAACAATCTGTTCATCAGCTAATGAATCAGGTGCTTTTTCATGTTCTGTTACATATTTTTTGTATTCTTCATACACCCAGCCTGTAATCTTATCCTTCTGTTTCATCTTGAGATTACTAAACTTCTTGTTCATCTGTAAAAGCTGACCATCTATCTTTTTATGAATTTTTGTCTTCTTACTTTTCGCCATTTTATGTCATCCTTAAAACTTCACTACTTTCTCAATTTTTCAAACAAGAAGTTGTTACTCAATCAAATTCCGTAATGAATAACCCATTTATTTTTGTCCAATGCCTTTTTAAACAGTTTCTTTAATTCGCACAATTCAGGAATATCAGCAATGCTATCAATAAACGCCTTTAATGAACAAGGCGGAACAAGTGTAACACCACAATATGCAAGTCCTTTTCTGCCGAGGAGTATTCATCATAATTCCAAACTCATGTTTTGCCATATACCATCACCTCCGCAACTCCCGATTTTGCGATTACATAATCTGGGAGTTGTCTGTTATTAAATACCTGCGGCAAATTCTTCTATTAAACTGTTTATCAATTCCGGTTTATCTGTATTAGAATTATGTCCAGCTCCTTCAATCCACTTCAAAGGAATTTTGCTCTTTTGGTGCCATGCTTTGTTATACCTTATACATGAACCGGCATGGTCTTGAGTTCCACATATTAACAGAGATGGGCACTTCAGTTCATATGGCAGATTCTTTTCCATGGCCGCTGCCAAAATACGATAGCCATGTCCAGCAATTTGTGCATAACGTTTCTGGTTTCCGTCATAATTTAGCATCATTTCACGCATGAGGCTTCTACCATAGTCAGTCGTGGCAACGCCTTCCGCCCCCGATTTCAGGAGCCATTTCCACGGATAATGAGCATATACCGGCTCCATCCGTTTCAAAAACCAGATCTCAACTGCCGTCACATAGCTTCGTTGCAACGGTGCAGAGTCAATGGAGACAAAGCCTGTCATTTTGTCTGGGTAAAGCTGCGCATAAGCCTGTCCCACATATCCACCCATAGACTGCCCGACAATAACAGGCTTTGTAAGTCCTTCTTGGTTTAAGATATCATCCAGCCATTTTGCCTTGTCGAACAAATCAAAATCAAACCGAAACGGCCATGAGGAAGCGTGTGCCGGTGCATCCCAGACGATAACATTATACCTGTTCTCGAAATACTGAATCTGCTTATCAAACAATCTATGGTCTGCCGTCAATCCCGGTAGAAAAACAAGGGTAATTTCATCCGAGTGTGAAACGTTTGTCCAATAGTGGATTGTTCCGCAAGGAGTCTGATATGTTTTTTCTTCCATTAATTTTCTCTCCAAAACTTCCGATTTTCTCAATTCTCCAAACTTGAAATTAACTAATGGATGCCATTTTATCAGTCGGCCATGATCTCCTGAGAGCCACATAGGAGATTAAAAAGTTTGCAAGCCAACCAGCTGGTACAGCAAGCCAGACAAAGGCAATGCCGAAACGCGGTGCACAGATCAGGGCAACGGACAGACGAATCGCAAGGTTCACCATGTTTGCAACGAGGAACGGACGCATAATTCCGAGACCACGAAGGACTCCATCGGTTGCCATCTTGATACCCATGAAGATGAAAAAGTAACCAAGCCACCTCATATAATCACCAGACACCTGATAGGCAAACGCCGTTCCGTCTTTTCCTAAGAACAGCGAGGAGATCTGCGTGTGTAGCGTTTCAATGACGAGAAAAGCAAGAACGGCAAAGCACACGTCCAGCACCAGCGCCGCATGGTAGCCTTTTTTGATGCGTTGGGGTTTGCCTGCGCCAAGGTTTTGGGAAACATACGGCGAAACCGCATTGCCGATGGATACAAAGATCAATGAAAAAACATTTTCCACCCTCATCGTTGCTGTATACCCGGCGAGTGCCTGTGTACCGAAAGGATTTACCACTGCCTGCACAATCATCATACCGATGGACACTGTGGACTGCTGTAAAACCGACGGCACCGCAATGCGAAGCATGGAATACAGCTCCTGCCGTTCAAACCTGTTAAAGGGGCTTTTATATTGCTGCATCCGTGCAAAGAAAATCAAAAACGAAAACACTGCGGAAATTCCCTGTGCAATCAGGGTTGCAATAGCCGCACCGAACACACCGAGACCTAGCCCGGCTACCATCCAAAGATCCATTAAAATATTCAGGATGGACGAAAAAATCAGCAGTCCTAGCGGAATTTTGGATTCGCCGATTGAGGTGAACATGGTAGAAAGAATGTTATACATAAACAGAAACGGAAAGCCCACAAAATAGACCCGCAGATACAGTACTGCATCATCCAGTATGTCGGCAGGGGTTTGCAGTCCACTCATCATCGAGTTGGCGAAGAAAAAGCCAAAAACACCAAGGACTATACTTAGAAGCAAAAAGCTAATTAAGGAGGTTGACACGATTGTTTTCATTTTGCCATACTCCCTGGCTCCGAAATAACGGCTCACAAGCACACCGGCTCCGACACCGGCTCCCAGTGCCACACAAATGAACACATTGGTCAATGCTGCACATGCACCGACAGCTGCAAGTGCGGAAGAACCAACAAACTGGCCAACAATAATAGAGTCGGCCATATTGTATATTTGCTGAAAAAAACTTCCAAGAATCATTGGCATTGCAAAAACCGTCAACGCTTTGAGGGGCGTATCGGTTATCAAATACTCATCTTTCGACATTATCATATTCCTCCATGGTATCTTGTATCGTGGTATCCCATTCACTTACCTTCTCAAATTCCGATTTTGTAAAACACATTCCTTTCTACATAAGCACAGTATACCACATTTCCTGTTCCTATGTGATAACATTTACTGCTTCTTCCGATATGAACTCATCTTCTCCACAGTAACCTCCGAATAGAAGTAAGTAAGAATCTTTGCTTTCTGCTCTGCCTCATCCTGCATGGAGAATCTTCTGCTTAATTCCTTATGTAAGTGAAAAGAAGTCCCCGAAGGAACTTCTTTCGCCACAAATCATATTCTTTTTTATCGAGGGAAGTCCGGTTGATGATCCTACTGATTTACAAAATAGGAGTACAATGGGGGTACAAATCCCATCCACATTCCCTAAAAGCCTTGATTTTAAGCCTTTTCAGCCAAAAGTACGGTTTCTGGGCAAATTATAGCATATTGTTGCAAATCTATTCTTACAATTCCATCAGAAAATGTTCATGCAGCGCACGTTTCACCTGATCGAAATTACCTCGCTCCGGACATTGGATGGAAACAACCAATCCCTTCTCTGGGAGAATCGTTGTAATCTGTCCGAATGCGCCATCAGCACGATAGGATCCTGGATATGGACTGATCCAAAACTGATAGCCATATCCTACATGCCAGAGATCTGCAGATGGCTCGAAGGTAAATTTCGGGGTGGACACCTCCTTCACCCAGTCCCTGCTGACAATCTGCTCGCCCTTCCAGTTACCCTCAGCCAGATAGAGCTGTCCCAATTTCATCATCTCGGTACAAGTCAGATACATACCTCCGCCGCCATTCGGATGTCCCTGTGGATCATGCTCCCAGAGCGGCCATCCCATATCAAGGGGCTGGAATAGCTTCTCATACAGATACTCTCCCATCCGCTTGCCAACGGCCCGTTCTACCATATGAGCAGCCAGAATACTGTCGGCAGAGGAATAGCAGAATGCACTGCCTGGCTCCACAGGAACCGGCTGTGCCATCATATATTTCTCATAATCCGGTGCGCCGACGCCCGGACGTCTGTCCGCATTCATCAGAAGTGCCTTACCAAAGCCACTGGACATACAGAGCAGATGTTTCAACTGCATCTTCTCCAGATTTGGATCCGGATTTGAAGGAAGTTTATCTTTAAACACTTCCGCCACATGATCTTCCAGGCTTAGTTTTCCCTCTTCCATTGCGAGTCCAACTGCTGTTACCGTAAAACTCTTGGTATGTGAATAAATATTTCTCGGTGCATTTGCTGCGTAGTGCATCTCACAGAGTACCTTGTTCTCATCTCCGACACTGATAGCTTCCAGCGGCAGATTGTGGCTGCTGGCATAACGATGAAATTCCAAAAACTTCTCTTCCAGTAACATAATACCTCTATCCTTTCCGGTAAATCTCTGATGTCAGTCCGATATAACCGATGCGACGTGTCGCAAGGTTAAAACCAATCTATCTGACATCTCCAATCTGGTTCTATTATCTCATACACATCTCTGCATCTGTCGGCAGTGGCATCAGCGGTGCGGACGGCAGGGTCTGATACCAATAAGCAACACTGGTGTAATCATCGTAACGCGGTCCGGTCCAGCCCATGTTGTCGAGTGTCATACGAAACTTATTCTCAAAACGGATCGGGTCTGCAATATGGAAATGATACAGCAGGAATCTCTGCTGTCCGTTATAGAATTCCCGGTTGTCTCCATAGATTGCATACATGCCGGTATATAAGCCGCTGAAGGTCTGATAGCTCTTGATGATGATGTCATTTCCAAATCCATAGGAACCGCCGAAGTAGTCTTCAGTTCCGGTATAGTGGATAGACGGATACGGATCATCGTCCAGATACATGCGGGCTTCGCCTTCTACCCAACAGGTATTGTTGCCATTCATACCAGTTGCCAGAGTCACACCAACAAATTGTCCCCTGCCTTCGATTCCGTCAACGATTGTGTAGGTACGACCCTTCTGAACCGGGTGCTCTTGGCGATAGGTGGCATGGAAATAACCAGCCTCCGCCGGAATCTCCTGATAAGCTCCGGTGATAATATAATAGAGATTTTCATCCTTGTCACCACGGTTTTCCATCGTGATCCGAGCTCTCTTATGGAACGGCATCTCAAAATAGCTGTTATAGCCGCGACCAGGAGCTACCAGCATCATGGCAGAATTCAACACCGGATATTTGCCATCCCGGTCCACGAAATTTTCATCATAGGCACATCCGAAGAATGCAGAGAGCGGAGCTTCCACAGACGGATATTCCTGATCATCCCAATACATACGGATGATAAAATGGTGCCCGACATATCCAGTAAACCACATATGCTGGATCACACCCGGTCCTGCAGCATCTACCAGAGTTACGGTTTCCCCTGCAGGAATCGTCACGGTCGGACGAAGCTTGGTGCAGTCACCGCCCTGGGAACCACCTGCGCGTACACCGGTTGGATTCTCTGCGGAAAATGCAAACGTTTTGGAGTTCTGGATCATACAATAGTTGTTCATATTCTTCTCCTCTCTGATCAAACCTGGATCATCTGAAATTATTGCTTACTTATTCACTATAACATTTATCTCCCATGAAGTGACGGAATTACAGAATCATTCCGTCTGCGCCTTCTCATTTTCTTCCCGGATAATCTCCTTTCTGGCGTTCTGTACACGCGCATTGCCAGTAACCACAGCCTTGTCCTCAACCTTCACATTCTTACGAAATAAATTCTTTGACATATTAGTTATATAGTGTTAGTATAATTATAGAAAGGGTGCTACCGATAGACGGTTAGCCCAAGTAAATTAGTTTGACAAAAATGCCGCTTAGTTTACCAGACGTGGGCGGCTATTTTTGTGTCTTGTTATTATCCTTACCAAAGGAATATCCGATTCCAAAGCAGGTTAAGCCGAAGCTTACTACTGCAATAAAGTCAACAATACTCATATGGCTTAGCCCTCCTTTCCTTGGATTCCCTTACGGGTTTCTATGTAATCAGAGGGTCACAGTCCCTCTGCCGAAGGACTAACCGCCTACCGTTATGGTAGCACCCATGCGCAATTGTATTAGACAGAATTCAATTTATCAATCCCTAAAATATTTTTACCACCCTTTAATCTATCTGTTCGTTACTGTTCAGACGCAAGCTTGACACCACGCTGTCAAGCTATGCGCCATAGTATTAATTATTGAGTGATTATAGCCCATTTAAAATGCCTCGTAGAGGCATTTCAAATGGGCTATAATCGTTGCTGGTAACACCGTTAGGTGTGAACAGTGACTTATCTAGTTCTTATCAGCCGCCAGTATCTGATCGATCGTCTTCATCAGCTGCTTATATGACTCGTCATTATCAATACCGCCCATGATCGGCTCTCCGATAATATTTCCGTTACGGTCAAGCATGATTGTAGTCGGGAAGGCCATAATGCTTGTTGCATATTTTCCGGCTTCACTGTTGGAATCAAGGGAAAGATTCGTATATTTTGCACCCTGCTTCTCTAAAATACTCTTAGCTTCAGCAATTCCATCCTCATTTCCGTCAAGAGAATCTGTATTGATACCAATTACCTGTCCGCCTTTTTCCTTCAGCTCCTCATTTAATTTATTCAGTTCCGGAAGCTCCTGTACGCATGGAGAACATCCATTAAACCAAAAATTCAAAACCGTGACCGCATTCTTTGAAATGATGCTGCTGTCCACGTCATTTCCATCCAGATCCTTTGCATGAAACTCCGGAAATACGCTTGCTCCCTCTTTGCCGGAATCCTTATTTGATGCATTCGCACTCTGCTTCTCAAGAAGTGGCTGAAGCTCATCCTCAAGCTTTTTGATTTCTTCAACATCTTCCTTCAAAGACTTGAGTTCATCATCGGTAAACTTATCCTTAATTTTGTCTAAAGAGTTTGCCAGAAAATCTCCGTAATTCGTAGCTGTCGCATCCTTGACAGTTGATTTGTCAATGCTGTTAAATACCTTCTCCCATAAAGCCTTATGGTTTTCAAGAATACTGTTCTCTTTCTGTGTCAATTCATTAATCTTTGCATCCAGATCTTCTGCTTCCTGCGTTGACATCTGCGACTCTGTTGCTGTATTTTCCTTGTTAGCAGAATTTCCGCACGCACTTACTCCGAGTACCATCGCTGCAATAAGCAGCATCACTGTTAATTTCTTCATTTTATTCTCCTTTATTCTCTTTCAAATTTGTTTTACCTGTTCCAAATCCATATTGATAGTGAATTGCTTCCGTCGGGCATTCCTTTATACACATGCCACAGCGGATACATTCCGTATGGTTCGGATGCTTTGTGACATCCACGTCCATCTTGCAGGCTCTCTCACATTTGCCGCAGGATACACATTTATCCTCATCCACCTTCATCTGCAGAAAAGATACCTTATTGCAAAGCGCATAGATTGCGCCCAGCGGACATATCCATTTACAGAATGGGCGGTAAAACATAAGGCTTAGGATTACAAAAGTAATAAGTATACCGAATTTCCATGTAAACAGTTTGCCAAGAGCCGCTCTGATACTTGCATTGGCAATCGAAAGCGGAATCGCTCCCTCCAGCACTCCCTGCGGGCAAATATATTTACAGAAAAACGGATTTCCCATTCCCAGTGAATTTGTCACCAGAAGGGGTAGTAAAATAACAAAAATCAACAACACGCCATATTTTATATAACGAAGCGGCTTAAGCTTTTTCGTTGAAAATTTCTTAAACGGTATCTTATGCAGCAACTCCTGGAACCATCCGAACGGACACAGAAATCCACAGATAAATCGTCCGAGCAGTACACCTAACAGAATTAAAAATCCTGTAATATAATACGAAAATTTAAACTTGGATGAGCCGATGACTGCCTGCAAGGCACCGATTGGGCACGCCCCGGATGCAGCCGGACAGGAATAACAATTCAGTCCCGGTACACAGACCGTCTTTGCATCCCCTCTGTAAATCTCTCCTTTAAAGAAGTTCGGCAGATGGATATTGGTAAGAATCGTTGCCACGGCCTGAATCCATCCCCGAAAGCGCGCCAGAAACTGTGATATTTTATGTTTTTTCTTATCCAATTCCAACACACTCCATACATAATTTGATTGCCTTTGCGAGTACCGTGGCTGCCTCCCCGCGCATCGCACCGTATCCGATCATCAGGATCGCTGCTGCCAGAAGCGTGATCTGCGCTGCTGCTCTGTTTATCTGTTTCATATCCTTTCCCTTCCTAAGTTTTAACATTTTGTCGTTGTTTACGATGATAATAGATTAGCAAAGGAATATGAACACCCTGTGTTTGAAAAAGAAAGATATCTTTAAGATTTGCGTTCTAATTCTTAAGAAATTATTGAGAGCTTCTCAAACAGCCCCACCTTATTACAAAGCAGTTTTCGTATTTTCCATGATTAACGGGGTCAGACCCCAATGTGCTGTAATATTACTTGTCCCAAGTCCAACTCTACCGCACATATCACTGGCATCTTTATCTACTGCAAGATCTAATTTCTCCAATAATGCCATACGCCTTTTATCCAACATGGTCTCGCTTTTTATTTGACTCAACGGAAGATTTGTCGCTATGATCAAAGGTCGTCCCGAACGGATTCTGCGGTCTATGACACTGAAAATAATTCCTAATGCATATTCTGAATTTCGTTCCACTCCAAGATCATCAATAATCAAAAGCTGATAGGAAGCCAATGCATTGATATATTCCGTTTTATCTACCAGTGGAAATATATCGTCGATAATGGTATTAAAATTTGTCATCTTTCAATTGTTTCAATCGTTTATCTATATCATCTGCATATCCTATTTTCACATAATCCGGAAAAGAAGGATTTGTGAGAATGTATATTACGCCTTTTTTGTCATTCATATCCGCTTTCTCCATTTATAACTTAATTCTTTGTTTGCCTTTTCCCAAAAGTCATTTTACCTATTATATAGTCTGGAAATTAGCTCGTTTAATATTCAATCCTAAAATAATCCAAATACGCCTTATACTTATCTTGTGCTGTCAGACAGGTATCGGTCAGATAACCTTTTTCGTTGTTCCATTCCTTCAATCCACGATAATAGAACAGCTTCAAATTATCCTCAATAATGAACGGAACAATATTGTATTTCAGACACTCCTTAAACATAATCAATCTGCCCACGCGTCCATTACCATCCTGGAACGGATGAATTCGCTCAAACTTCACATGGAAGTCAAGAATATCCGCAAAGGCCTTTTCTTCTTTGGCGTTGTATTCCGTTAACAATGCCTTCATTTTATCGGCAACTTCTTCCGGAAGGGCGGTATCCATGCCGCCGACTTCATTCGGAAGTTTCTTATAATCGCCAACAGCAAACCAATCTTTTCTGGAATCACTGGTGCCATTCTTCAAAACCAAGTGAATTTCTTTGATGAACTTCTCCGTCAAAGTCGCTTTTGCATGATCAATAATCATGTCAATGCAACGGAAGTGATTTGCCGTTTCGATCACATCATCCACATTCAGTACTTCTTTTTCTACGCCAATAGTATTGGTTTCAAAGATATATCTGGTTTGATCGTGTGTCAAGCGGCTGCCTTCCATATGGTTAGAGTTATAGGTCAAGTCAATCTGTGTCTTATGATAAATCCCACCAGTATATTTACTGGTCTTCTGCTCTTTTAGAATATCTAGCAGCGTAATCGGTTCTTCTTTTTTCTTATTGGTGCGCTCCGGTTTCTCTGCGTTTTCTGGAATGTTCCATGTCTTACCAGTAAGAAACGCGCCGTTCACACGCCCCTTTGCACAGTAATTTCTAACACTGCGTTCTGACATATTCCATTTTTTTGCTATATCAGCAACTAAAAGGTATTTCATCTGCCATCCCCCATCCATTATAAATTAAATCCAAAACATACTAATCTACTGACTAGTATATCACACTATCGGCAAAAACACTATCGTTTTTTACCTATTTATCGCACTTTTTAGCCGATATAACAACTGTTTCCTAGTCGAATAGCTTTATTAAAACGGATGCTATAAATAGCTAATATTCTTTCAAATGATGAGTTTATACCTTATATCGTCTAATAAGTTTTACTTTCATTTTCGCACATGATCATGAGGCTTTTTTCGTTCTAATTGTGCGATTATACGTAAAAAGATGACTGTTCTTAATCAAAATAAAAATGGCGAAGTGCTTATCGTAACACTCCGCCAAAAGTCCCACCAGGTTGCGCATGAAAAATCAGAGGCATTCCGTAATTACTTTTACAGTTTCTACCATATACCCCTGATGTCTAAATTCTTTCCTTAATCCATATCCGATTTCCACTACGCCATCTTTTCCAAGACCCTTGAAGCAGAAATCGCCGACAATCGTTCCCGGAACATTTTTTAATTCCATGTTCCAGACTGCATACCATATTCTGTTGTCAGGTTCCATAAGGCACCCTCCAACATTTCGGTATACGCCTGCTTCATTTCTGCGTCCGCTTCCTTTTCAATCAGACAGCTCATCTCATCGTTACTAATTGGATATAAATAAAGCCTTTCCGTTTCCATTCTCATATTAGTTCACCTTATACACTGTCTTGTTCTTTTACTCATTGTCATTCGCCCCTCTAAATCATCCAATAGAAAGTCCTAATTCGTATGCTCTATCCAGTCCATCCGTATTTTTTACATCACCAATATCCTTTGCTCCCTGCACAAGTACCATCCCTGCATCTTCAAGATGAAAGAAACTCAGTACAAGCTTGTATTGCAATTTTATGGAATCAAACAGTTCCGGCAGCGTAGCTGCTCCAACTAATATAAGTGCCAGTTTTTTAATCGGAAATTCATTTCGCATACTTCTGCCATCATCGGCTGCAATCACAGCCTTCATAAACATGTTCTGTCCAATCAGCTGTCCATCTAATGTCATGACAAAATCCAATTCTGGAACAAATGCCGGATCGTTGCGAAGCTGATGGAGTACATAATGCTCCAGACAGCCTGGGCGATACACATTCCAGAAACTCTACCTTACCAAATTTTCTACCTCATGGTATTCATTTTCTCTTTCCAATCGAATGATAATATTTTCCTTCATTTTCCTTATCTCCATTTCTTTATATAATGTTACTAATACTTTTTTCAAACTGCTCTTTTATTCTTTTTTTATCCTTTGCTCCATCATACAGACTATAGTAGAAAAACATGATGGAATAAAACATGGTTGCTTTTTTATCTGCCTCCACAACACCAATGCTCTCGAACATATCTTTCACGTATTCTGCCGGACCGGACACAAGATACTGCTGATACAATGCCTGCATCTCCTCATTCCGAAACTGCTCTAACGTAAGCATCTTTCGAAATGACGATGCAAAATCATTTTCTGTCCAATACGAAAACATAGATTTACTGTATTCCATGAAATTGTCCGCAGAAATCTCTTCATACTGTTCAGGTTCATTTTCCTTTTTATCAGCAGGCATATCATGTGATTCTGCCTGTTCGCCATCCCCCTGCTCCATCCTTTTTACAATATGTTCAAAAATATCTCTCTTACTCTCATAATGCCTATACAATGCACCTTTTGTCATGCCAAGCTCACCCGCAATCTGACTGACAGAAACTGCTTCATATCCATCTCTCGCAAATAAATGTAATGCAACAATCAATATATCTTCCTTTGTAGTTTTTGACATACACAAACCTCCTGTTCCATAAAATAAACGATCGTTTACATTTCAATTATAGTAAACGATCGTTTATTTGTAAAGTCAGACATTCCTCTCTACTGCTCTTGTAAAGCTGGCTGCATACGCCTTTGTAGCGTAATAGGTCGTCATAAATGGTCCTGCCGGAAGCATTCCTGCTGAGCTTGCCACATTTAGTCTGAATTTTTTTCCTCTTGCTGTGTACTCTTCCTTTTCACCCGGCATGGTGACAAATTTGGCAAGCACATTGCGTACCAGTGAGTCCTGCTTCACATGTATAGGGGCCGCTGTGTTTACCAGATCTCCAAAATTTTTGATATACAGCTGCCGCTGTCTCATACGCATCTCCGTCTGCTTCCGGTTCAGCCGTACCTGCCACAGCCGGAGTGACCAGCGCATCTGCCATGTGCATAAAAATTCCCCCTGAGACTTCGTTTTTTCTGTACCTACTTTACCATAGAACTGAAAAACCACAAGCCCCAGGGGGGGATTGTCAGCCAGACACCGGCATCCCATTACTGTTTAATCGTGCCTCATTCCAGTAACGTATTTCCAACAGCTGTTACTTCTTCTTATTTACGGTTACGGTCATTCTTATGACCTTTGACTGACCGTTTTCCAGTCTGACAACCGCCTTGACGACTGTCTTTCCGGGCTTCAGCCCCGTGATCCTGCCATTTGAGCTAACGCGCGCCACATCCGGATTGAGAACCGAAAAAGTCACTTTATCAACATTGTCCCAGTTTACCCCTTTCTTAAACCAAAAGTACGTCCCCTGCTTCTCGCGGATGCTGGCTGATTGTTTCGTGGCTTTGATCGACCGCAGTATTTGTTTCGTGAGTGCTTCTTCCTCATCGGCTGTCACTAACTCATAGGTTCCGTGCCCCAGCTCATTATGATCCAGTTCAACGCTTCCATCTGCCGCTACCCTGAAAGGCATTTTACTGACCACAAGCTTCTCTCCTGTTTCGGGATCTATCTCAATGATCTTCATTTTTTTAGGTCTCACGGTTCTTTTCAGAAGCGTATTTACATTGACCGTCACTTCCCGGATGACCCAGTCGTTTTTCGTGAGCATCTTTATCGTGGTCTTTACCTTCTTCGTACCTGCTGCCTTTACGATCTCTGAAAGTGCTTCCCCGGAGATCTTCACATTGCCAAAACCTCTGTCAAGAATTTCTGCGGTCGCTGAAGTGATCTTCCCTTTGGCATTCTTCGATACATTTACCGTCACGTTCAGTCCGGTTGCTTTGTTTCTGATCTCGGTCTTAATCTGTACTGAACCATCCTCTGCCCGGACTTCTGTCGTGGTCACAACCGTGCCATCTTCTCTGGTCTCGGTCTTAGTCGTAGTCTTGTTCTTGTTATCCTCCTGTGGCGGAGCAGTTTCAGATCCGCTGTCGGTGGAACCGCCTGACGAACTGCTGCCGGAGCTGCCACTGTCCGAGCTACTGCCGGAACTGCTGCCCCCGGAAGTGTCCCCACCCGAACTGCTGCCGCCGGATGATTCTTTCGTAAATGCCATTCCGACCACATCACTCATGATATGACCATCTTCTATCGCAATCGCCTTAATCGTAGTCGTCTCTGTCAGCGTAATCGGTGTGTCGTACTTCTTCGATCTATTTGTTGGCACTGTATCATCTGTTGTGTAATAAATGATCGCACCGGGTGTCGCTGTGATCGTCACCTCCGTGCGGTCCGAAAACTTGTCAGCACCGGAAATCGTCGGAACGCCGCTGTCTCTCGGAGTTGTGATTGCACCCTTTGTAGCCAACGAAGCATCTTTATTGCCTATTGCAGCCTTTCTGGCATATAACGTAAACATCGTATTTGCTCCAATTCCTTCCGACGGAATCTTTTCCCAGTCATAATAACGCTCGCCATCCGTACTGTACTCTAACTTCTCGCCGTAAGCAGGCTCCGGAACTGGCTGCACACTAATATTATATGCTGTATCATCTTTATTTACGGATGCCTGCAAATTGATCCCTTGCAATGGCGTCTGCCGGTCTGTCTCTACCCCGCCCGATTCTGTCTCACCGGCAGCATCCTCCGCATATACCTTCTCCGGTGCCAGCAATCCTCCCGGTACACTCATGGATGACACGAAAGTAGCTGTGGCAATCCCCAAGGTCAGGATTTTTGCTAATGATTTGCTTTGTTTTGATTTCCGTTGTTTTAATTTTCGTTGTCTCATTCGTCGATTCCTCCTTTGACTGATGCTGTTATTAGGCGTTTGCGAAACTATTTTTATTATCCGGGCTACCTAGCTGTGGGCGCAGTGGCATTCTGATCAAGCTGCTTGGGATTTTCTCTGTTAATCCGATCTACAATATAATTGATAGAATCTTTGATGTTAGCTGCATTGATAGGATTGTTCGTCTTAGAAGTAAATACCAGATCCTCAAATCCTTCTCTCGTAGAAAACCGAGTCGCAATGTCTTTATGGTATGTTCTCTGATATATAAGCACATCATGCACTTTCTTAATCATTGGAATCTTGCGAAATCCTGCATATTTATTTTACCCATATAATTTCCTCCAAAAAATATGGAGAAGATTATAAGTCTCTCTTCTCCATAAATGTATCATGTTTATCACTTAATGTCTACGGCTTTTAAGCTAGGGAAACGCATCCTAACTGCTCCTTGACTTTTTCGCCTTCTTTTTCTACAATAAAGACAACAAGGGAAGCCGTAGACGGTTTGCCTATGAACAGTTACATAAATAACCGCATCTTTGGCGAGGGGCGGTTATTTTTTATGTCCAATCTGAATTACCAGACTGATGACAGCGACGAGCAATAAACAAAATTGAGACAATTCTGAATATGTAATCATGGCTAAAAACCCTCCTTCGTGAGGGCAAACCGCCTACCGTTTCTGCTTCCCTATGTTGTGATGACAGTATAACAAATTTCGGCATGATGCGCAAGAACAAGTGTTCCTGCCAGATGCCAAGATCCCGGTATGAAAGACACCCATTCGCTATTGCATATGCTAATTTGCTCTCACAAAATACACTTCTTCCTAAAACAGATGGTGATAATTGTCTGTCCAGAATGAGCCTTAATCCTTCCTCCCTCGTCCCTTCAAATCCAGGGCAGAAAAAGTCTATCCCATCAGACATACTCTTTGCTATCTGATTGTAATCCTCTCCAAGCAGTTTTTCCGCAATATCATCTGTAAAAATGCGAATGCTGTTATTATTATAATGATAAGCCCTTGCAAAACAGCTTACCTTTGCTGTCATATTGTCCATTCCAATCCCCCTCGTACTACCCAAATAGTATTTTTGCCACACCATTCTATTTCAGCGTATGAATATCCTCAACCTACGGAGAGTAGAGTTCGAATTTGCTCATTTATTTTTCCATCCCATCCAGAAGCTTTATAAATCTTTTATCATTCATCTGCTCATTCGTAAGATATTCTCCATTATAAAACAATGCATAGGTTGTAACCGGTGTCGGAGCATTCTGTGCTTCTTCTTTCGTTTCCAGTCTGGTTGCCTGAAACGGAACCCCTCTTTCCCTGGCAACTTCAAGAAGCACCGGAACATACTTTGCATTAAACGGACATTGATTGGTATAGTACAATACATAGCCTGTCTGCTCAATGTGTGGATGCTTCGCACACTCCTTAAATTCAGGCTTAGCCGCATCCAAAGAAAAAGGCAGATACCAGAGCTGAATACCATTATCCGCTTCATCGCAGACTGTAAATTCCTTATACTTGAGGAACTTCGGATCTGCCAGAAAAGGCTTTTTCTTAGTGGCTGACAGGATACAGATTCCCTTTTTCTCCTTCTCTTTGCTGTCTTCTATACAGGCATTCAGTAAATCATTCGAATAACCATTGCCCTTGAAAGAACCAGCCACCCACAGACAGTCAATATACATATAGCCATCTGCATTGATTGGATTCCATGCATTTTCTGCCGGAATATACTCGATAAAGCATTTTCCACGCTCTATACTCTTGAGAAATACCAATCCATCATCAAATCGCTCTTTCAGCCAGTTTTTCTTTGATATTGCCTGTATATCCTTGTTGCTTGAAATCGCACAGCAGATATGCTCGTTTTCAATATTTTCTTTCGTCACTCTTATATATTCCATGGATTTTCTCCTACTTATATCTTCTGCACCTCATTCTCCAGCGGATAGTAGTGCATAATATACGGAAACAACAACACCAGAAACAATAACGTCAACGCATACAACAACGGATTGCAGATCATAAGCGCCGCCACAATTGAAATCATTGTCAGAATCGCAAATGTAACTGTCACGATCAGATGTACCAGCCTCTCATGTTGGAAAAAAACAATCTGTGTCAGGTGTTCCTGCAGAATTGCGTTCCATTGTTCCGGAGAGATATTGTCCGCATTGGCTAAGAGTGAATCTATTTTCTGGCGGTAGGTTATTATTCTTTTCTTCATTTTACATTCTCTTTCTTATAGTACCTTTATTATACCAATATACCTTTGGAATCACAACGACATATTTAACTGAAGGTAATTGTCCATCAAGATATCTTGTTATTGTAAGTTCCCCAGAATAAACAAAGGGCAGTGTCTGAACAACATCGCCCTTTGTTTTTTATAATTATACTTCCGAAAGGAATCTGTCAACTGGTTTATGCAGCAGCGTCCACTTCGTCATCCATATATCCGTCATCGGCATTTTCCGAATCATCATCCGAATCATCATCCAAATCATCGTTCCAGTCATCCTCTGTGCTGTCTGTGATAACAACCTTGCATTTCCACACCATACCATGTACTTTTGCTTTGACTGTAACCGTACCGCTGCTATACGGTATCAGTATGCCATCCTCTACCTCGCATATATCGTCATCAGAAGATGTCCATTCCACATCATGACTGCATCCCTTCAGATCCAGAGAAACCGTATCTTCCACGTCCATCTCCACTGCTGTCTTATTCAGTTCCGGCGTTTCTACTGTCACCTGACAGGATTTCTTCTGCGTTCCCTTCTTTACCGTAATGGTTGCCTTGCCTTTTCCTTTTGCGACCACTTTTCCGGCGGAGACACCAGCCACCGCTGTATTACTGCTGCCCCAGGAAACGATTCCTGCACCACCCTTTACCGTAAGTTTCCTGCTCTGTCCTTTTACAAGCACAATCTTTGTACTGCTGATCGACAGCGGACTTATCTTCGGTCTGGTGTTCTTTTTCTTCGTTGTCTTCTTCGTGGTTGTCGTAGAAGATTTCCGCGTCTGCGAATATCCGCCCGATGAGCCAAAACACTTCTTGCACGGTGTCAGACCGCGTGCCAATGCATTGGAAAGTGTCGTCTGATAAAAATTTCCCCGCCCGCATTTGTGGGTATGGTATTTACTGCCGGTTGGCGTCACATAGACCATTGTCTGTGCCTGTGCCGTTACCATGCCGGCACTGTCACCGACTGGCAAAATCATCATAAAAAATACAAGTGTAAAACTTAGAATTGTTTTTTTGATTGTTTTCATCAATTGCCTCCTTATCTTTTCCTCCGCTTTAAACATGTCTTATATTTTTATCATACGCCTTCTTATTTTCGAGTACAATACCATTTTCCCAAATTGACAATTCGCGTTTTGTCAAAAAACATCTTCACGTCCTGCCGCTATCGCCAGAATAAAGCCACTTGTGAATACTCCTTTTGTGGTTTTCTTCGCAGTTAATACATTAAGGGACGCAAGTGGTTTTTTCAATATGTTGTTATTAATTTATGGTGCTGGGCTTCCACCATTATGCCAGAAGCCTCTATTTTATTTCTATTTTTTCCTGATATCCGGCCAGCCGGTCCAGGCGCATTTTTTCCGCCACCGGAAATAACTCTGTATCCGTGATGCGTTCCAGACTTTTTATCCGTTTCTCGGAAATTGTTTCATTCGACTTGCTTTTTTCATAATCCTCAACTGTCATGTGCCAGTAATGAAATTCTCCTGCATAATACTCAGAAATTTTCTGCGCAATCAAAAGCCCCTCCGGATCCAGATCTCCCGCATAATATACCACCGTTCCCGATGCCGCCAGAAGATCTAACGTAACAAGCCCTGCCAATCGCGGCTGCCCGTTCATACACATACAGGAAACCTGCTTTGTGTGCCCTGCGCAAAGGCCTGCAAATACGGACGGATTTTCCACGATATACATTTCATTATCTTTGCAAAATATGCTGTTCCACTTTGAAAGGACTGCAAGCGGAACCTGCACCATATCATCCTCCTGCCAGAACCCTTCCATCCCCGTATGCAAATCACCATCCTTTTTCTGAGCCTTTACATGCGATAACATCACATAATTTGATATATCATCAATAAGGATTCCCTCTGCCAGAAAACATCTTTGCCGGAAAAATGCTGGAAAAATTTCTGATTTCTGTGGGAATACCTTTCTCTGCCGCAATTCCATCTGGATCACCTGATACAAAAAAGTTCCCCAGGAACCTTTTTGATCAAATGCATGTGGATTTCCAGTGATTTCCGTTGCAAAAACAGCAAGATACTTTGTCTCGTTTTTTCTGAATGGAAAACAATTATAGATTTCTGCACCAAGCATCAAAGACTGCTCCCACTCATTTAAATTTTTTATATGACCTGCCTTTATCACATCCAGCAGTTCTGACAAGACTTTTTCCACAGGTGTTCCCTGATATTTTTCCTTCCAGTGTTGTAAAAAACGGTCTTTTTTCTGTTCTTCCAACTGTCGTTCTTCTTTTTTACCTACCAGTTTTTCCCGAAAATATAACTCCAGCAAATGCTCTGGTGTCATATTAGAAAACCTGCTGCTTAACAATGCCTGCGAAAAACGCTCCGCTGATACCGTCACACTCTTTTTCCCATGGTAACTCTTTGCAAAAAATCCCTCAAGTCCTTCGACTTCCTCCGCTGTAATTTTTTGTAGCACAACTTTTCCCGAAAAAGATCCATAAGACCGGTACTTTTCCCAAAATCCACGAAAAACTCTGTCCCACACGGGGTTAGATTTAAAATATGCAATACAACTATGCTCCTGCTGTCTGTTCAATCTCTGCCCTCCGTTGTTCTACAGCCTCTTCACTTTCCATAAGTTCTCTGGAATGCCCATTCCACACATAAGGCATCACTGTCACAAATTTTGCATTTTCCGGCCGTATTAACTGGTAGATGGCAAGCGCGTCCAATGTATCACAATCTCCCCAAAGCACCTGTGAATTGATAATAAAATCAAAGGAAAACTCTGTCATGAGACGGAACATGTCACGGATGTTACGGTTATCAACGCCTGCAAATGCCTCATCCAGCGAAACCAGACGCGGTGCATCTGCACGTCCTCCCTGATATTTTGCAACAACTGCGGAAAACAGCGGTACATACATAGACATCGCTTTTTCTCCGCCACTGAAGGTTCCAAATACACTGTTGGTAAGCTCCTTAACCCGCTCTCCCTTTTTCTGGGAAAACAGTTGAAATTCAAACCACTTACGATAATCCAACGTCTCTTTCATAACCTGGTAAAACGAAATCATACCGCCACTGTCCGAGGCTCTCCTTCTTGCTTCTTCGACTTTTGAGCGAAAATGTGTGGACAGGCGTGCTGCCTCTTCTTCGCTCATTAACCGGTAATCCTTCTTTAACAATTCTACCAGTTCTTTTGTATCCAGCTGGTTTTCACTCTCTGCCGTCTTGCTGCGCCAGCGAAGGCTCAGCTTTAAGCCACTCGATGTATTCATGCTGCCCATCAGTGCATTCATCTTTTCTACCCATGCATTGGAAGCATTAATTTTGCCGCGGATTTTACGACTGACCGTATTGGCCAGAATATCTTCAAACAACTCACGATCCCCCGCTTTAATCAGATCCTGTAACTGTGCGATATCTTCTTCCAAATGTGCCAAAAGCCGTGAAAATGGAAGCTTTATCCCCTGATAACGCGCTGTGAAATCCTGACGGACAGCCTCGGCTTCTCCCAATGGCCGGTTTTCATCTAGTTCTTTAAATAATTCCCCCTGCATCACCTGATACTCATTTAAAAAGCCCCGGTTTTCAAAATAAATCTGATTCAGACTCGTAATTACATTTTGCTTTCCAAGCGATTTCGTATCAGCCTCCAGATATTCGCAAATACTGTTTACGTCCGTCTGCATTTCTTCTGGAAACCTGACATAAGCAAGGCTGGTTTATAATCAGATTAGAAACCGAAGGATTTTGGTGTGTCCAACGGTTGCACAATCGGAATCAAATAATCAGTTTAAAAATCAAACGGATTAAAGGCTATCCCCTATTGGCGTAGAGGATAGCCTTTCCGTTTATTTGCGGTTATGTTTATTGTCTATGTATGTCAAGGCTGCAAATACTATAATGGTCTCATAAATTAAGACACTTTTTCGGACAGATTTTAATGAATCTGATATAGCTTTGAATTTATATCAGGTACAAAGACAAAGGAAGCAAAAGAAAGTTCCAAAGAATGTGATACAAAATCAGAGCTAAAGAAAAAGTAAATAAAAGAAACAACATCAGAAAGCTATAAAAAATAAGGGGAGTGTAAGTTACATTCTCCTTATTTTTTTACAAAGGAGTAAAGATTATGTGTGAACATTTTGACAAAGATTATGATGATGACTATGAAGAAGACGAAAATTTAGATGATGACTGTGAGATGGAAAAAAGAAAGTTATATGATGAAGAAGATGATGACATCATATTTTTCTTTTCACCAGAATACGGCTATGCAGAAGACGAGGAGGATTGTGATGAGGATAATAACTTATAGCACGAAAATAAACAGAGAGAATAACCTTACAGAACTTGTAAAAGAAAAAGCGTATAATTATAAAACAGAAAATAAGCACTTAGACTGTGCAGAAAAAATCGCAAGTATGATTTGTGATTTGTTTGAACTTCACACGGCCGCAGAGGAATATGTCTATCTTTTATCATTAGATACAAAATGCAGGATTCTTGGCATATTTGAAGTGGGGCATGGAACAGTTAATGCCTGTCTTTTACATACAAGGAAGATTATGATTAGAAATCTTCTTTGTGGAGCAGGAACATTTATTGTAGTTCATAACCACCCATCAGGAGAAGTATCTGTTTCAAAAGAAGACATAAGCACTACAAAGCGATTATTTGAAGCTGGAAGGCTTATAGGAATAGAACTTCTTGACCACATCATTATTGGAAGAAAAGAAAATGGTGACAGTTACGGATATGCCTATTACAGCATGAAGGAGCAGGGGCTTTTAACAACTGTATAAAAGTGATAAACAGGGAACTTACTGTTAAAGTAAAAAATAAGAGACTTGATTTCTCAAGCCTCTTATTGTATAATCATCTCAGAAAGGTTATCGGATGCGTTATCCGATTGCCCTCAGTAATTTAAATGTATTTGAGAAATAGCATCCAACTTTCTCAGGGCGGGATGCTATTTCTTTTTGTTATGATTATCTATGTAAGATAGTGCCGCAAAAATTACCAGCAACAAAGTTAAAACTTCCATTGTGTTCATGGGCATCACCCTCTTTCGTAAAACTAGAGGGCATCAAAAGAACGCATCCGCTTCTTTCTATGAAGTTATACAAAAAATATTCTAGCATAAATCTGTAGAGGTGTCTATTTGAAACTGACAAAATCCCTGTAACATTTTATTAGAAAAAGAAATACTTTGCATATATGAAGGAAAGAGAATATTTTTCTTTGGATTATATTTGTAATTAAGAGTAGGTGGTTAGCTTACTCGATTCACATATTTCGTGGAAAATTTCCACCATATACGAGCAATTTGGTAAATAGTCAAGAAGTATTTTGGTAAGCGCATAGTTTTAGGGCGTACCCTATAAATGAAATCTGACACCCCGCGCTAGGATGCCAGACATGCGAGTATTTCACTACATTTTATTTACAAGTTTCCTGAGCCAATTTACTCCACGGGGCAAATTGTTCCAATTCCCCGTCTGACATTTCAGCACCAGGACGATGCTCCAGAAGGAAGCTCAGATATTTAAGTGGATCAAGTTCATTGGCTTTTGCCGTTTCTATCATAGAATAGATTTTCATACTGGCATCTGCCCCGGCTGGTGTATCACAGAAAAGCCAGTTCTTACGGCCAACTACCAATGGTCGAATGCTGTTCTCACTGAGATTATTACTCAGGCTGCATGCACCATCTTTCAGATAGTTCATCATAAACGGACGGCAACCATTGGAATAGTTGATTGCCTTGATCAGCCTGTCTCCGGATTCCGGATGCAGCTGGTCAAGCCATGACAAAAAAGCCTCTATGACAGGTTTTTGATCCTTCAGGCGGCGATTATAAATCTGTTTGGGCGATAATCCTTTTTCTCGATAAGATCGTTCATACTCAAACAGCTTATTACAGTATAGGAATCCCTGAGCTTCCGTTTCCTTGCACTGTGGACACTCATAGGTAGTCGCATAATAATCAATACGCTCCAGCTTTGGCTCTGTATAACGCAGTTCTGTCCGGATGGGTTCGTGTCCGATAGGAATCATCATTGTTCCACAAACATCACACGTTTTCTGTTCTTCCGTAAGAGTATCTACATAAACATTCTCTGTCGGAAGATCAGCAAAGACCTCATCATAAGCAGCTTTCGATTTACGGGCCTTCTTGTGTGCTTTTACCTCAATGTATTCCACCTCAAGGGGCACCGGTTCCGGTTCATCCTCCGTCTGCAGGTGGAACAGATCCAACTGTCCCGGGAGCTGTTCATGCCGGATCTCACTGGTGGAGCCAAAAAGTCTGGTCTTCAGGTAGTCCAACTGTGCCTGGAGGTTAGCGATCAGTTGGTCCTTTTCGCTGTCTTTGGCATCACGTTCCTGCAGCATTTTCTGCAGGGAACGGATAAGCTCGTTCTGAGTGCTGATTGTATTATTCAGTTGTGAAATCGTATCCTTAAGCTCTAAGAGCTGGATATCCCTTACTCCTGAAGGCATTGTTTTTTCGCTCCTTTTCTATGGTTCAATTATACCATAAAACAAGCGAAAAATCCTGAAAAATCAAGCATTTCCGGTACTTTTTATCGCCTTTGGCTGCTCGATTTCAAGACCTGACATAAGCCAGTCAAACTGCCTCCATGTAATGGGTTTTACCTCATTACGGTTGCGCGGCCAACGGTATTTTCCTACGTTGGCATCAAGTCGCTTATATAAAAGTACAAATCCTTCACGTTCATGAAGAAGCACTTTTATTCGATCACTACGTCTGCCACAGAAGAGATAGATTGCATTTGGCCTGGAAGGGTTCATATTCAGCTGGTCTTTTACGACAGCGCATAATCCATCAATGGACTTGCGCATATCTGTATAACCACAGATCACATAAATCCCGTCTGCGACAGTGATGTCTCCTAACATGTCCCTGTCACAGCTTTAAGGATCTGTGACAGCAGCTTCGGGTCAACATCATTTGAAATTTTTATTGAAACAGTCCCAAGCATGACCTCGATGGCGGGGCAGGGTTCTTCCAGCGGAAGCATTGTGCTTTCGACAGTTGGAATGCCCGGGTTTTGATGATCAGGTACCACCTCAAGTTTTACAACATCCGGTTTAAGGGCTGGCTTATAATCGCCGCGTCCTGTGGCAGAGGGGATATCATAACAAGCTTTTTTTCTCAGTCTTTTAACCCAGTTGTAAAAGGTGCCGGGATTGATGTTATGTTCTGTACACCATTGGTAGTCACTAAGACCGCTGCTGCGGCATTCCATGATAAGTTGATATTGTTCGTCTGCTGTGCGTCTTTGCGTTTTCATACAGGAAACCTCCATAGTTATAGTAAAACGCTCGCATTTATAGTATCTAGCGCCGATACTGTAGTAAAATGCTGGCATCTATCATCTATAATTATGGCAAATTTTGTGATGATTTTAAATCCACCCTGAAACTAGGCGCTTACCATCAAACAATATGCATGCAGGTTTGCTCCATATTTTTCCATTACATTCTTTAATATTGCAATAAATATATAGTAATCCGTTTCTTCCCTAAAAATCTCCTGTCTGCGGATTCCTCTTTCCATCAAATGATAGATTGCTCCCGGATACCATTCTCTTTCTTTTCTTCCGATTTTTTCATACCCCTTGTTTCATAATTTATACGTTTATACGTATTCTTGCGCAAAAATTTAATCCTTCAGTGCATCCATATACCCCAGTAATCTTTTCTGTTGTTCCACGCTTAATTGCTGATATGTCTCTATAAGCATCCCCAGTTCCGTATCCTTTGTAAATACGTACATTTCATTTGTTTTACTTCTGGTTCCTGTATGCTCCGCTCCTGACAAGAGTTCATACGGTGTGACACCTAATACCTCACATATAATCAATATCTTATCGCTAACCGGATTTGTCCGTTTCTTCTTCCAGTCACTTATAGAACTTTCTGCTATCCCTGTCCTCTGGGCAAATTCTTTCTGGCTCATACCTTTTTCTTTTAATAATTCAAATATCTTATCACTTATCGTCTTCATTTTATTTTTCCTTCATCTATTTATTTTCAACGTCCTTTTCCTTGCATTTTATCATATTTTAGCCAATTCGTATACACGTATTTATTATTTTATAAAAATTTTATTGTGTCAGACACCCCTTGTCCTCCTATAGCTGCTGCGACGTGTATCCTTTCCGATAATTATCCGTCCCCTGTGATTCTGGTTGTAATACCAGCCCAGATAACGTCCAATTTTATATGCATGATCCGCGGTCAGTACTTTGTTTGCCTCACCGCAAAAAACGTCTGTTACGAAATATTTTCCCATTTATGTTTGCCATTTAGACAAAATGAACTACAACTTAAATAAAACTTTTTGGATGAACAACTACCAAATTAGTAATAAATTATCTATGATGCTTATTTTTCGCATCAATACACTTATTAATATACTCAATCATACTATCAAATTTTTTATTTCCAAGCTTTTGATAATTTTTACTTCCATTTTTAATCATAGCATTTTTATATATTTCGCATAACACTGCATTTGACAAAGTATATTCCAATGAAATTTTTTTTACTTTTTTATTTGTATTTATAGTTGTTTGAAATTTGGCTATATCTTCACTACTACTTATTCTGCTAAAAACATTACTATACTCTAAATAACAAATCAAAAGTTTCAAAACATTTCTTAACTTTTCGGATTCAATATAATCATCTATCGTTTGAATAATTACATTTCTATCTCTCTCTCTAATATCATTATCAAGTAAAATCTTATACAATCCCATTAAATCTTGTATGCTTTCAATAACTTCATACCGTTTCTTCCAAATAGGATTGCTCCCTCTCATAACTATTTTTTCCTTCTTCCCTTGTTTAAATATATAAAATATTTTATCTTGAAATAAATCTGCCCAGACATTCTTCCAACTTCCAATAACAAACAATAATACTGTTATAACTAATATTATATAAACAAATGAGATAGGTACATTTGTATTTCCCCAAAAATGCATCAATAATCCCATACCTATAAAAATAATAACTGTTATGCTCATCCATACTGAACAACTTAAAGTTATCCACTTATTCTTTTCAATTTTTCTTGATTTTATCTTAACCTTATCAATTTCTTTGCCCTTCCCTGCTATCTTTATATATTCCTTTTGAATTTTTTCAAGCAGATATTCGCTTATTGCTTTTAATGGGATCTCATTTACTATATTTTCATTTTCTATCTTATAACAATCATTAATTCTATATCTAAGCGCATTAAATGCCTTTAATTCACTCTTGGTTACTCGAGTAAACATTCTTACCATTTCGCAGAACAAACACAATATATTAAGGTTCCATAACCAATATGTGATTTTTGTCACAATAACAATTAACAGTTTTAGGCTACCAGCCATGTATTCGATTCGATACACCCCAATTCCAATCATGATTATTATTGAATTAATACTTATAAACTGCAAAATATCTGGTAAAAAAGTATTATTTAATACATCTTGTATACTAATTCCCAAATAGATTTTCTTTTTCAGCGCCAAAACTAAACTATATGCTGAAGCAACCGCCAAATCAGTAACAAAAACCTCTTTTCCCTTACTAATTGGTAAAATGTAACTTATTTTAGATATATCAACAATTTTTAAATTTCCCATAAAAAGAAAAATTACAGTTAATAATAAAATCACACCTATTGTTATTATCCAATATAACAAAGGTAACAATTTATTATCTTTTAAATTTATTCTTTCTTGTATCCTATTGCCCCAATAAAATTTTATATCTCTTGTTTCTTCCTTGGGCTTATTAGATAGTAAAATCAAAACTAAAAGTACAAAGGGTATATATGTAAATAATAATACTTCTGAAATATTTTCACTCATATTTTGTTTCTCCCATCATCTGTTCATCCTCGTTCTTTTCAGTTGCAGCTCTTATCATTGTCATAATTTTCATTTGTAATTTTCACATTATCCTTATACAATTTATTTGTGATTTTATGCATGAGAAGACAAGTTCCAACAAAAGACTCAAAACTACCATGGTATATAATATGTCAAGAGCCATCAGAGAAGTGTGGGCATATATTCGTTCTTGACTATCAGCTCTTGTTTCTATATCAACATTCGGTTTAGACACATGATTTCCAGCTTACCACGTACTTTGCCCCAGTTGAGAATCGGTTTTGTCCATTTTTTTACTCTCAAAAGTTTCCTAAAATAGCGGCTTCATCAACTTATCAGTGATATTCAGATACCATTTCTTCGCCAAACTTCAAATTCCTGAATATTCTCTATGGTTTCTAAAATCTGTCAAGTGGTTATTTAATGTCTTAGTATTATCTAGAGTTTATGCTTTTAATGGGATCACCCCCTTTTACTCTTTAACCGCGCAAACTCCTTTTATACTCTCATACGCTTAGACTTAACTTTTAGGTCTAAATTTTTGATAAATATTAGGTATTAAATCCATTAAATCGAATTTTAAAAATAACCTCTATACTTGAACTATACAATTCTTTGAATTTCTTCATCAGTATAATGTCCTTCCAAAGCTCTTATTGCATGCTGTGGAATATAAAAATTATTTTTTTTAAGAATATCTAAAACTGCCGATTTTTCTCTATTATTAAAACCAAGTAAGTCAAAACATTTTTTTACATAATTTGAATTCAAATAATACTCACCATTTTTATCATAATACGGATCTATTTTTTCAGTTTTTCCCCCTATATTCTGTAAAATATGATCAATAATTACTAAATATGTTTGAATTATGTTTTCATTTAATGTTCCATTAAAAATGCGAAATTCCACCGTTAAATAATCGGTGGTTTTAGTTGAATAGTTAATGCTATGATAACGACTAGAAAAAAAACAATTTATGAGATTGTTTATATTTTCATCAAAATTTGACGCATTTCCTATTTCTTCTCTAGCTGTATTAGCAGATTTGAAACCTTTTCTCCAAAATAATTCATCCTGTGACGCTACTGCGGAATAATGAAATAGTCTCTCTTCAGATACTTCTCTATTCTCTCCCGCTGCAACACACAATATCAAAGGTTCCAGATAAACATACAATTTCTGTAAATCATTAAACGCTATTGGACTTTTCATAAAACACTTCCTGTTTACATGTATATGTATGGAACAAACTTCATTTATCTTTCCTTTTAATTGTATTTTTATTAAATTCACAACTTCTCTTATTTGCTTCCACGTTTCTACTTCTTCTTTAAAAATAGGTGATATTAATTCCTTTTCGCATTTTAAAGATTCATCTTTATTACGACAACATTCCCTACAAAAATTCCATTTTTGATAATTTTTCTTTTTGTTTCGACTACAAGCCTTAGAAATCATTTTTTCCAAAGGAAAACCATTTTTTTCAAGACATTTTATTATATCATTTTCTGACATTTCGCTCTCAAACTCTATTTCAATGCCAAATTCTATGCCTTCAAGATCAAGTACCTCTTGAAACAAATATTCTGGTTTTTCGTATACCGCAATAAGTTTCGAATAATCATCTTTACTTGGTTCTCTGTCTATTTTCTCTTTTAATTTTTTATATATCTTTTCTATCATCATTTGCCACTTAATACTATTTTTCTATACTATCTTGCTTGCACGTTCCAAACTTATATCAAGTATAAGCATAAACCTTAATAAAAAGTCAAGTAAAATTATAAGATTAATTTGTTTTGACTATAAAATTTAAAATAAAATCCCGAATCATTACTCCATTTCTTATTCACTATACCATCTGCAAAAATCTTCATGGCAATTCGTAACATCAAACAATTCAGAATTTACATAATTATGACATTTTGGGCACTTATATATCATAGTATATTCACCACAATTCAAGCAAAGCCCACGTGCATAGTTGCTATTATATTCAATATTCAGAGCGTCCCCAATTACCATTTTTTCCTGATAATTAGGAAGTTAATTATCACACGTTTCCTTTCTTTTAATATCGTGGTTCA